>ERZ1106939.158-NODE-158-length-57049-cov-11.760115_pt1 | contig 57049 bp, 52 predicted proteins | sample MGYA00403669_ERZ1106939 | MGnify/ENA primary metagenome ERZ1106939 (study PRJEB35170, sample SAMEA104062447) | human gut metagenome | biome: human gut; feature: human-associated habitat; material: faeces | place: Denmark | collected 2012-09-28 ...
GCCCGACATGAAATAAGCTGCCGGAAAACACGTATATTTGTTAGCCAATCTGTACAATCCGGCAGCTTATGAATGCGCATGGCTGATTATCCCATAAACCAGCGCTTTCCATCCTCTACGTCCTGCCGAAGCTGTTTCTGCAGGTCGGCAAGATCCTGGAACTTCTGTTCCGGGCGCTTGAATTTCAGCAGTTCCAGCCGGATCTTCTTTCCATAAATATCCCTGTCAAAATCATAGAGATAGGTTTCGGCATTAACCCTCTTTGTCTGCTGCACGGTAGGCTTCACTCCGATATTGGTGATTCCGTGATACATGCAGCCATCGTAAAAAACATCCGAAAAATACACCCCGTATGGCGGCATAAGTTTTTCCTTCGGAGGATAAAGATTCACGGTAGGGAATCCCATCTTACGTCCCAGGTGCATTCCGTTTTCGACAATGCCTTCCATGGAATAATTCCGCGAAAGAAGTTCGGATGCCAGTTCCATATTTCCCTTCAGAATTTCTTCCCGGACATAGGTAGAGCTGATTTCTTTTCCATGATCGAAAATCTTCTCGATAATCTTTACCGTAAAATCATTTTCCTCTGCCATTTCTTCAAGCAATACACGATTTCCTTTTCCGCCTTTTCCAAAAGAGACATCCTCTCCGGCCGCCAGAAATTTCATATTCATCATTTCTATCAGGATTTTCTTCACAAAATCCACAGGATCCGTTGCCGCTGTTTCCGGATTTAAGGGAAATTCTACCAGAACATCAATGCCCATCCGTTCAAAGATCTCCCGCTTTTCTTCTCTTGTTGTCAGCTCCTTCGCATCCTCACCGCCAAAATAAACCGTTGCTGACGGAAAAAATGTAAAAATCACCGACTGCAGGCCATTCTTTTTCTGCCTCAGGATCTCATCAATCAGACGGTAATGTCCTGCATGAATCCCATCGAACTTTCCAATGGCAACTGCAGATGCTCCTTTGAGCTTAAATTCAGTTTTGTCACTAACGATCTGCATAGCTTCCATCCTGACCTTCCAAAAACATTTTTACCGGTGTAAAAAGCCTCCTGTCACCTTCATAGCGGTAAATAGCACAAAACCTGCTATCCATGCTGTATACCCGATATTCTCCCTGATCTACAGGAAACCCCTGCAGCATCTTTCCAATGATTCCCGCCTCTTCCTTAGCCAAAACCTCCGATCGCTTCAACTGGTTCCCGTTAAGCAGTGCTTTCTGTGCTCCATCGGATACCTGAATGGCAGGAAGGGCATGGAACATTTCTTCAACCGGAATGACCGCTTCCTGCAATCTTCCCTGATCGGCAAGTTCTTGAAGCTCATCCAACGTTTTCGCATCCTTCAGCCGGAATTCTCCGACTCTGGAACGGACAAGGCTCGTCATCACCGCACCGCACGAAAGAGCCTGTCCAATATCATGACACAAGGTACGGATATAGGTTCCTTTTGAACATACAACCCGGATTTCATATTCCGGATGCTCTGCCTTTAACAGCTCCAGCTCATAAATGGTAATGGGACGTGCCTTGCGCTCCACTTCCTTTCCTTCTCTTGCCAGCTCGTAAAGCTTCTTTCCGCCCACCTTAAGTGCAGAATACATCGGTGGAACCTGCTGCAGTTCTCCCACAAAATGTGAAAGCATCTCCTTTACCTGCTCCGCAGAGACACGGACTTCCTTTTCCTCCAGAATCTTTCCGGAAATATCCTGTGTATCGGTAGCGACCCCAAGCCGGAACCCGGCAATGTATTCCTTGGTCTCACCGGTCAGCATATCGCACAGCTTCGTTCCACTTCCCAGACAAACAGGAAGAACCCCCACCGCATCCGGATCGAGGGTTCCTGTATGTCCTATCTTTTTCTGCTTACAGATTCCGCGCAGCTTCGCCACCACGTCATGGGAGGTAAAGCCCGCTTCTTTATATACGTTTATTATTCCGTGATACATGTTCTTCTCCAAGAATTAGTTACACAACTGTTTCTCAATCTGTGCAGACAGATTATTGATAATATCGTGATATGTACCCTGCATGGTAACTCCTGCAGCGCGTACATGACCGCCGCCGCCGAACATCATGGCAATCTTTGCAACATCAATCTTTCCATTGGACCGCAGGCTTACCTTATACTCGAGTGTATTCGTCTGATACATAAAGATCGCACACTCAACGCCCTTTGTATTGCGGAGCTGGTTGACGATTCCTTCCAGATCATGTGGTGTAGCTTCATAAAAGCTCATGGTCTTTTTATCGACCATGCTGACAATGCATCTGCCATCCATAAACTGGATACTTTCAAGCAGCGCGCGTCCCAGAATCTGATTCTGTACATAGGTCTTTTCATAGAAGGTCTGATCAATGAGCGTCGGAAAATCAAATCCATAAGAGATCAGATCTGCTGCAATCCGCAGGGTTTCCGGTGAGGTGTTGGAATACTGGAACACCCCGGTATCATGGATGATTCCGATGTACAGGGCTTTCGCAATGGACGGATCCATCGCTTCCTTATCATCAATGGCCCGGTACACCAGCTCACTTGCGGAGCTTGCCTTTGGATCCAGAAAATTCACATCGCCATCTCCAGGGTTACTCACATGATGGTCGATATTGATCCTCTTATGTGCCGCATCGAAGTACTTCTGTGCTTCTCCGGTACGCTCCTTCGTACTGTCAAGTACGATAAACACATCAAACTGCTCCACTCCCGTTGCAAAATCGGTGTGAATATCCCCGATCCTGCAGATACAGGAAAATTCCTCTCCCGGCTGTTCCAAAAATACCTCGATCTGCGCATCCGGGCACTTCTTTAATAAATACAGATAAAGACCCATCACCGACCCGATACAGTCACCATCCGGCCGGATATGTCCACTGATACCGATGGTTGCGGCATCCTTTACTTCTTCATAAATTTTCATATACATCCTGTCCTTATTACTCTTGTGATAAAGCTTCGTTTCTGTCTTCCTTCTGTGCATCTGATTTAGCCACTTCATCAATCAGTTTGGACATTTTCACACCATAGGCAATGGACTGATCCACGATAAAACGGATTTCCGGTGTGTTACGCAGATTAATTCTTCTTGCAAGCTCTCTGCGGATATAGCCCTCCGCACTCCTTAAGCCGGCAAGTGTATCCTCTGCCACATGATCATCCCCGTATACGCTGATCCATGCCTTACATGTTTTTAAATCAGGTGCAACCTCTACAGAGATCACACTCGTTAAGGGACTGATTCTCGGATCCTTAATCTCTCCACGAATGATCTCTGCGAGTTCCTTTTGAACTTCCCCGTTGATCCGGGTATTCTTCATGCTGTTCTTTCTCACCTGGGAACCTCCACCATAATATATGCTTCTACGATATCCAGCTCCTGCATCTGGTCAAAGCCTTCAAATACAAGACCACATTCGTAGCCAGCCTTTACTTCCTTTACATCGTCCTTAAATCTCTTCAAAGATGCCAGAGCACCTTCATAAATCTGCTCTTCCTGTCCGGTGCTTTCATTACGTCTCGTAATACGCACCTTGCAGTCTCTCTGGAAATATCCGTCTAAAACATAAGAACCTGCAATATTTCCGATTGCGGACGCACGGAAGATCTGACGAACTTCAGCGTGACCGATTACCTTTTCTTCATAAACCGGATCGAGCATTCCCTTCATGGCAGCCTCGATATCCTCAATTGCCTGATAAATGACACGATACAGACGGATATCCACGCCCTCACGCTCTGCAAATGCCTTGGCCTGTGCATCCGGGCGGACATTGAAGCCGATGATAATTGCGGAGGATGCAAAAGCAAGAGAAACATCCGATTCGTTGATGGCACCCACACCACCATGAATACATTTTACAACAACCTCTTCATTGGAAAGCTTCATGAGACTCTGCTTAACGGCTTCCACACTACCCTGTACATCGGCCTTGACAATCAGGTTCAGTTCCTTCAGGTTACCCTCCTGGATCTGGTTAAACAGATCATCCAGTGACATCTTTGCCTTGGTCTCTTCAAGCATCTTCTCTTTATTCTGTGCCAGATAGGTTTCTGCATAGTTCTTGGCAGTCTTATCATTTTCATGGGCAATAAATACTTCACCTGCACTTGGCACATCGGATAATCCAAGAATTTCCACCGGTGTGGAGGGCTTTGCCTCCTTCACGCGTCTTCCCTTGTCGTCAATCATTGCACGTACCTTACCGTGGCTTGCACCTGCGGAAATGAAATCTCCCACATGTAACGTACCCTTCTGTACCAGTACGGTAGCCACAGGACCGCGTCCCTTGTCAAGCTCTGCTTCAATGACAAGACCTCTTGCCCGACGGTTCGGGTTCGCCTTTAATTCCATAATCTCAGCCGTAAGCAGTACGGTTTCAAGCAGGGTACTGATTCCCTCACCGGTCTTTGCAGATACCGGAACGAATTCAGTGCTCCCGCCCCAGTCAACCGGGATCAGTTCATATTCGGTCATTTCCTGCTTCACACGGTCGATGTTGGCACCAGGCTTATCGATCTTGTTAACTGCCACAATAATTTCAATACCGGCTGCCTTCGCATGGTTAATCGCTTCTACGGTCTGCGGCATCACACCATCGTCTGCGGCAACAACCAGAATTGCAATATCGGTAGAATTTGCACCACGCATACGCATTGCGGTAAATGCTTCATGTCCCGGTGTATCCAGGAACGTAATGGACTGTCCGCCCACATTTACGGTGTAAGCACCGATGTGCTGGGTAATACCTCCTGCTTCCTTATCGGTCACATTGGTCTTACGGATTGCATCGAGAAGGGAGGTTTTACCATGATCAACATGACCCATAACACAGATAACGGGCGGTCTGCTCACAAGATCCTCTTCCTTTTCTTCGTCTTCCTTTAACAGCTCTTCAATGACATCCACCTTAACTTCTCTCTCACAGATGATGTCATAGTCAATGGCAATGTTCTCCGCATCCTCAAAGGTAATTTCAGAGTTTACGGTTACGATCTGTCCCTGCAGGAACAGCTTTTTAATAATTGCGGAAGGCTGCAGCTTCATCTTATCTGCCAGATCCTTGATGGTTAAGGATTCCGGAATGGTGATGACCTTGATCTGCTCTTCTGCCGGCTCCTCGGCCTTCTTCTCCGGCTTAATGAAGCGTCCTGCTTTATTCTTGTTCTTTAAAGCTGCTTCGTCCTCTTCATACATGAAATCCTTCTTGGATCTCTTATCCTTCTCCTGACTGATTCTGCGCTTTTCTTCCTCTCTGCGCTTGTCATCCTTAACCGGCGGGGTATCCTGAGCGAAACTCTTACCCGGCTTTTCATTCCGCTTAAATCGAGAGTCCTGCCCTCCATTGCTTCTCTCACCGCGGTTATTATTGAAATCGCCGCGGTTACGGTTCCCATCACCGCCGTTATTACGGAAATCTCCCTTGCCATTCTGGTTATTAAAGCGATTCCCGTTTTCAGGTCTTCGGTTGTTATTCCTCTCTCCCTGATTGTTCTGACCAAATCTCTGATTTCTGTCATTTCTGTCATTTCTATCGTTTCTTTGATCCCTTCCGTCTCTGTTGTCCGGCCTGTTTCCGGGTCTGTTTTCACCACGGTTATCGTTACGGTTGTCATTCCGGTTATCCGGACGATTCTGTCCCCGGTTATCCGGACGGGGATTTTCAGACCTTGCTGCTCTCTGGGCGGCCTGTTCACGTTCTTCGGCTGCACGCTTTTCGGAAGCACGAAGTTCGGCTCTTGCTTCATCCATTCTTCTGGAATTCTGCTTAAAATCACTTGTGGAAGTCTCCATCTGGGACGGAGCCGTAAGAGGCTTAATAATCTTGTGGGGAACTTCCCTGTTCTGTCCCGGTCTTCCATTGTAATTATTATTCCCCTGGCGATTATTCTGCCCCTGTCTGCGCTCACCCTGTGAACGCTGTCCCGGTATATTACTATTATGCGGATTACTTACAAAAATAATCTTTTTCTTTTTCACAGGAGCTGCCTGCTTTTCCTCTGCTTTCGGTGCTTCCTTCTGTACTTCTTTGGAAGGTTCTGCTTTGGCTTCTGATTTTACCTCCGGTTTCACTTCAGGCTTCACATCTGTCTTTGCTTCTTCCTTTGCTTCCGGCTTTGCTTCTGCCTTGGCTTCGGGCTTCACCTCTGCCTTGACATCTGCTTTTTTTGCGGCACCAAATGCTTTACGGACCATTTCTGCTGCATCTTCCTCCACAGAACTCTGTGCTGCCTTTACTTCTATTCCTTTTTCCTGAAGAAATGCAATCACTTCCCTGCTCTGCTTCTCCAGCTCCTTTGCTAATTCATGCACTTTGATTTTCGACATTTATTTACCTCCGTCTTATTCACTCCAAATGAACTCCAAATGCTATCTGTATCATTCCTGAATTGTCTGCAGATGTTTCATGATGCTGTCGGAAAGTCCCGGATCCGTCACCGCAAGGGATGCCCGCATTTCCTTCCCGATTGCCTTTCCAAGCATTTCCTTTGTCCCTAAGGTATAAATGGGGACCTCATAAAAACTACATTTATCTGTAAATAACTTTTTCGTGTTTGCGGATGCATCTTCGCTGATGATCACCAGACATGCACTCCCGTCCTTTACTGCATTCTCCGTGGAGAATTCGCCGCTTACCAGATTTCTCCCCCTCGCAGCAAGCCCCAGTAAAGACAACACCTTCTTCATCTGCACAGGATCATTCATTCTCGTCATACTCCTTTTCCAGGCTGTCATATACTTCATTCGGAATACTCATTTTGAAAGACCGTTCCAATCCTTTATTCTTCCGTGCCTTTTTAAGGCACTCTCTCGAGATACAAAGATATGCGCCTCTTCCATTTTTCTTTCCGGTCAAATCTAATACGATTTCATCCTCCGGTGTTTTCAGGACGCGCATCATTTCCTTCTTGCTTTTCATTTCTCCGCATCCCACACACTGTCTTAAGGGAATCTTTTTTGCCATACCAAACCACCTTTATTCTTCAGAGGGTACTTCTTCCATACCTTCCTGACCCTCTTCTGTCAGATACTCATCATCTGCATACTCGGCATCCTCATCATATTCTTCATCCTCGTACACATAGTCCTCATAACGGAAGCCCGGTGCATCCTTTGCCTGTGTCTCACTCTTGATATCGATCTTGTATCCGGTCAGTCTGGCAGCAAGTCTTGCATTCTGTCCTTCCTTACCAATGGCAAGAGATAACTGGTAATCCGGAACAACCACCTTGGCAGTCTTTTCATCCGGATCTGCAAATACAGCAACAATCTTTGCAGGAGATAATGCGTTCTGGATCAGGTTGCCGGGGTTCTCATCCCAGTTGATAATATCAATCTTCTCTCCACGAAGCTCATCCACAATGGAATTTACTCTCGCTCCATTCATACCAACGCAGGCACCGACCGCATCTACGTTCGGATTGTTGGAACGGACAGCCATCTTGGTTCTGCTTCCTGCCTCTCTTGCAATGCTCATAATCTCTACGGTTCCATCTTTAATTTCGGTAACCTCTGCTTCAAACAGACGCTTTACCAGCTCCGGATGGGTGCGGCTTACCAGGATTCTCGGTCCCTTGGAGCCGTTCTTTACCTCCAGAATATAAACCTTGATTCGCTCGGTCGGGCGGAAGTGCTCACCCTTTACCATTTCACTTTCATTTAAAATACCATCAGCCTTACCTAAGTTTACGCTGATGTTACGTCCGATATATCTCTGTACAATTCCGGTAACCACATCTTTTTCTTTCGCATAGTACTGATTGAAGATTACATTTCTTTCTTCTTCACGGATCTTCTGCAAAATCACACTCTTCGCATTCTGGGTTGCGATACGTCCGAATTCCTTGGACTTGATCTCTACATGAATGATGTCGCCAACCTTTGCAGTTGCTTTAATCTTCTGTGCATCCTCTAAGGAAATCTGTAACAGATCATCTTCCACATCATCTGCGGTTTCTACAACTTCTTTCTCTGCATAGCATAGGAAATCACAGGTTTCACGGTCAATCTCTACCTTGATATTGTCTGCTCTGCCAAAATGCTTTTCGCATGCAGTGTAAAGGGAATTCTCAATCGACTCAAATAAAGTCTCTTTGCTGATTTCCTTCTCCTTTTCCAAAATATCAAGTGCTTCCATTAATTCTTTGTTCATTTTCGTATCCTTTCTGCTTGTATTTGGACTAAAAATCCAGTGCCAATTTTATAACTGCAATATCTTTTCTCTGAAAAACCAGATCCTGATCATCTTCAACGGTTAATGTCAGTGTATCATTATCAAATGCCTTCAGGACTCCTTCAAAATCCTTTGAACCGTTCACCGGTTTAAACGTCTTTAATTCGACTTCCATCCCGATGCTCTTTGAAAGATGCTTCTCCTTCTTTAAGGTTCTGCCAAGTCCCGGAGAGCTCACCTCCAGAATATAGGCATCCTCGATATAATCCTCTGCATCAAGCTGATCGGAAAGTGCACGGCTCACCGTCTCACAATCCTGAATATTCACGCCGCCGTCCCTGTCAATGTAGCAGCGAAGATAAAAGTCGCTTCCTTCCTTCACATACTCCACATCGTAGATTTCCACACCGGCAGCCTCCACGATCGGCTTTAACAATTCCTCTGTCCTTGCTTCATAAAACTCTCTCTTTGACATTCTTCCTCCTAAATTCTTTGCCTGCCTTCAATCCATACTCTGCCTGCTGCACTAAACTCATGCTGCGTCTTCGACTTGCATTCCTTAAGTGCACAGGTATGGTTCGCACTAAGCTCAGCCTTCGCCTTCGGCTCGGCTTCGCTAAGTGCTCTACTCAAAAAAACAGCGGACTCGCAAGTCCACTGTAACTGGTAAATCTTTGTAACTAAAGTCAGATTAACACTTCTTATAAGGAAATGCAAGGGGTTTTCCAAAATTTCTTTGCTTTTTCGTTAGAAACTATTTAATATTTGATCTTGTCCTTTACACTGATCTCTTTTCCAAGCTGAACCTCGATCAGTTTCAGCTCTGTGACTGCTGCAATTGTATGTTTGCAGCCGGCTTTCATCGTCAGGACATCCCCCGGTCTGACGTCCTTTATCTCATCATCAAGGATTGCCTGTCCGTTTCCCTGAACAATCGTCCAAACCTCGTCGCGGTGCTCATGGCTGTGATAATTCATCTTATGCCCCGGCATCAGAGTCACCTTGATTGTCATGCTCTCATCTTCAATGTCAAGTACGCGGAAGCTTCCCCACGACTTCTCCGCAAACATCACCTGCTGGTCGATTTTATCTACAAAGGGCTTAATGTAGCTTGACTGTTCCTTGTCGGATACGAGGATTCCTTCCGGGCTTGCCGAAACCACAACATCCTGTAACCCCATGCACAATACCGGAACATCCAGTTCATTAATGACATGGACATTACTGCACTTCTCATTGAAAATGGCCTCTCCGATGCTCGCGTCTTCCATAGCCTCTGTCAGGGTATTCCAGGTTCCGAGATCCTTCCATTTACCCGCAAAGCGCAGGACACTGATATCCTTTTCCTTCTCACCGACTGCATAATCAAAGCTGATCTTCTGCAGTGTTTCATATTTTACAAACAGGTCCTGATAATCCGTAAAGTCAATGAGCTCATGTGCCTTCTGAATGAGATATCCAAGTTGGAAAGCGAACACTCCGCCATTCCACAGTGCACCCTTTGCAATGTATTGCTTCGCCACATCAGCCGTTGGCTTTTCTTTAAAAGTAGAAACCTTGCTTACACGCTCCTTGCTCTCAGGAATGACATAGCCATACTTCTCACTCGGATACGTGGGTTCAATTCCCATCAGCACAAGGTTTGCCTCTCCCCGCTCTGCGAGGTGTGCCAGTTCCTTTACGGTTTCGAAGTAATCCTCATCCACATACGGATCCACAGGACACACCACGACAGCCTCCTTCTCTGAAATGTGCTTCACATCCTTAAGAAAAGCTGCGGCAAGTGCAATGGCAGGAAAGGTATCGCGGCGGCACGGCTCCACGCAGACGGAAACCTCTTCACCAAGCTGGTTATGGATGGCGGATACCTGTGACTTCGATGTTGCAATCATAACAGTCGCTTCCGCATCCACCGTCTTAATCTGACGGTAGACCCGCTGCACCATGGATTCGTATTCTCCATCTTCCTTCTTAAAAATCTTGATAAACTGTTTGGACCGGATATCGTTGGATAAAGGCCATAAGCGCTTTCCTGATCCTCCTGATAATAAGACAATATTCATTCTGTTCCCCCATTTTTATGAAGTAATATTTGTAATTCCATCTGAATACAGACATCTGCCTAAAACAAATCTGCATAACTCTGAACAGTTACAGTGTACCTTACTTTCCTGATAAAATCCACTTAAAAAATCCGCAGCCTATCAGGCTACGGATTTTATCATTATCTCTCTATATATTTCATTTTCCTGTAGAGCTTGCATAAGCATTTTTGATTATCTTACTCCTTAACACCACCGATGGTAAGTCCGGTTACGAAGTATCTTTGTAAGAACGGATACAGGCAGATGATCGGAAGCATGGTTGCAATCGTTGCTGCGGACCTTACAGTAACAGGTGTTACTGCTGCTGAGCTTGCTCCGGCTGCGGAGGCATTTGCTGCGCTTCCGCTCTGCTGCATTACGGAAGATAATAATTTCATCAGCTCATACTGCAGAGTTGTATACTCACCTTTCATTCTGTTATACAGCATGGCATCGAACCAGGAATTCCACTGATATACTGCAACGAACAGGGCAACAGTCGCATATACCGGTTTACATAACGGAGATATGATTTTAATAAATATCGTCCAGTATCCTGCACCATCCAGCTGTGCAGACTCTTCAAGGGAATCCGGAAGTCCCTGCATATAGGTTCTTAATACCAGCATATTAAATGCACTGATTGTTCCGGGAATAACATATACCCAGAAGGTTCCGGTCAGGTGCAGGTTTCTGTATAACATAAAGATTGGAATCATACCGCCGTTTACATACATGGTAATTACCCAGAACAGAGATAACTGGGACTTGAACATAAAACGCTTTCTGCTGACCACAAATGCCAAAAGCGCATTGGTTACCAGGGAAAGCAGTGTTCCGATTATAGTTCTTAATACGGTTATGTAAGCGCCCTGAAGCATATTCTGCTTGGTAAGCACCGTCTTGTAGTTATTTAACGTAAACTTTCTCGGCCATAAATAAATGCCGCCTCTTACTGCATCAATACCATCATTAAGGGAAATTGCCAGGGTATTCAATACCGGATATAAGGTGATTACAACAAAGGCAATCATGAACAAAGTATTTAAAACTACGAATATCTTATCCGCAAGGGATGTCTTTCTCTTTTTCATGTCTCTACCTCCTAGAATAACCTTTCTTCGCCCATACGTTTTGCAGCAAAATTAGCGACCAGAATCAGTGCAATGCTGACTACACTCTTAAATATTCCGGCTGCAGTACCTAATGAGAAGTCATTCTGACTGATACCCCAGGTAAGAACATAGATATCAATGGTATCCGATACACTCTTAATCAGGCCATTACCTAACAGATACTGTACTTCAAATCCTGCATTCAGTACATTACCTACATTCATCAGTAACAAAATCATGATCGTAGGCTTAATACCCGGTAATGTTATATATTTAATCTTTGCCCATCTTCCGGCTCCATCAATGGATGCTGCTTCATACAGACACGGATCAATGGAGGTAATGGCTGCCAGATAAATAATGGCATTCCATCCGGTTTCCTTCCAGCAGTTTGCAAATGCTACAATCCACCAGAAATATTGGGGATGCGCAAAGAAGTCAATTGCGCGGTCAATAAGTCCAGCTTTCATCAATAATTCGTTGATAATACCGGTAGAAGATAACGCATCATGTAAAATACCGGTAACAATAATCCAGGAAAGGAAATGAGGTAAATAGGAAATTGTCTGTATTACCTTTTTCGGTTTCGTGGCACGAATTTCATTTAGCAGAATGGCAAATAGTATTGCCATAATTGTGGATGTCACCAGATTCAGCACACCCATACAAAATGTATTACGGATAACCCGTAAAAAGGTTGCATCCTGAAACAGGAACTGGAACTTTGCAAGTCCCACAAATTTAGATCCCAGCAATCCATCCTTGGGTTTATAATTCTGGAATGCCATCAGCCATCCGGTTAATGGCCAGTAGTAAAAGATGATTCCATAAATCATCATAAAGAAGGAAACGATCAGCAGAAATTTCTGTCTTTTAATTTCTTTCCATGTTATCTTTTTGTCTTTTTTCACTTTAGCTACGCCCTGACTCATATATCCGCTCCTAACTTGTAATAAGGAAGCGGCAATAGTTTTCTTACCGAATCCTACTGCCGCTTTCCTCACACAATCATTTTGAATGCTGCAGTCTCTATCTCCTACTTAAAGGTATCCAGAATTGCCTGCATCTCACTAATGAAATCTTCAGGTTTGCAAGCATTATATGCATCCATATACTCAGCCCATCCGGTTTCAAAATCACTGGCCATTACAACCTTGGGTAAGTACTCATGCTTAATTTCACCCATCTTTGTCCATGCCACACCGCCAGGAGTCTCTGTGGTGAAGTTATTAGAATAACTGTACATGGGGAACCACGGTCCATTTGTCTCAACTACAGAACCAATCATATCTACATAGTTTCCTGCACCATATGCTGCAAAGCAGTCCTTTAACGGCTGTGCCATATCTACCTGGAATTCTGCAGGCTGTTCTTCCGGCTTGTTTGCATTAATTCCATCATCACTGGTACCACCCCACTGAGGCATATAAGAATACTGACAACGATGAGATGCCTGATATGCGGTATCTGACAAGTTCATTCTCTGCTCCTCTGTTCTTGCATATAAACCATTTTCATCAACGGTATAATCTACATCCTTAACACCCCAGAATCTTAAATCATGCAGTTCCTGATCCATTGCACAATCAACGATAAATTTGAATGCCTTATCCGGATCCTTACAATCCTTGGTAATAGCAACACCGGAAGCCTGGTTAACCGTATCATCGTATGTATGCCATCTGTTTTCCATTCCCTCTTCTGTGGTTAATCCAAGAGGAACATAGTTACAGCCCTTTGCATCAAGTCCCTGCTGTTTGAATACATCATTCACAGTGTATGCGAAATCCCACCACTGGTCTACCATACCAAGTACACGACCTGTGGAAAGCTTGGCAATATATTCATCATAGGTCTGGGTAAAGCTTTCAGGATCTACAAAGCCCTTCTGATATTCTTCGTTCAGCTTCTTGAAGTACTTAACAGTATCGTCAGAAGTATTGTAATCCTCAACTGTCATCGTATCCTTATTAACAATAACAGATCCATCATTCGGATATCCACCGAGGAACTGTCCTGCATTTTCAAGGCAGAAGTATCTCCAGTCTTCACAGAGAATGGTATAAGGGATATTCGGTGTTCCATCTTCCATGGTCGGATTTGCTGCCATGTAATCTTCGATTACCTGGAAATACTGATCCATGGTCTTGATTTCCGGATATCCTGCCCACTCAAGAACTCTTACCTGAATCCAGAATGCTTCGTCATTATGTGTTGTTGCAGTAGGTTCACCCTTCGTATTTCCGAAAGGATTGATCCAGTAGATATGTCCATCAGGCTGACGGAACTTTTCCCATTCATCTTCTGTGAACCATTTTTCTTTAAATTCCGGATACTGATCAATATAGTCATCCAACGGGATGAGTGCTCCTGCATCTACCAGGAGTGACATGTCATCGCTGTCAATATAATCCGGATATTCATCACTTGCAATTAACATACCGGTTGCTTCTGATGCAGTCTGTCCTGTTAACCATGTCTCTTTAATACGAACGCCCCACTTCTCGCCAATCATCTGGGCAATTTCATTATCATCATTAATTTCAGAACCCGGCATGGTAATGAACATGGTGAAATCTGAAATTTCGTCTTCTGAATAAGAAGTTTTCGCCTCTTCTGTTGTGGAATCTCCTGCTGTGTCAGAAGACTCGGTTGTAGTCTCTGTTGTAGATGATGTACTACTGTCATCTGTTTTGGCAGCGCCGCCACAGCCAGCCAGCATGGTTACTGTCATGGTAACGCCAAGTAATAAAGCTGTTAATTTTTTCAGTTTCATATTTGCCTCCCTCTTGTTTGTTTTAGAAACATTTGATGATTTTATTATACCTTTTCACCACGTGTAAACAACCCGAAAAACTCTAACTGAAAACCCGATAAACTATAGTTTATCGGGTTTTGCAAACGCAAGCCGTACAAAATTGTAACCACCAGGATACAACACATGATAAGAACGGCCTTTCATACACAATACTACATTTCAAACTGATCCACAATTTCTGCCAACTGCCGTGCAATATTCTGATTCTCCTGCGCCTGATTCCGGATCGTATCTGCCACTACAGCAAGCTTTTCATTCTTATGTACAATGCCGCCTATTGCTTCCCGATCCTGTTGGGTAATTTCATGGACATCTTCTATGTGCTCGCCAATCTGACTGACTGACTGTTCCAGCTGCCCGATTGCGATATTTATTTCATCCAACTGTTTCTTAATTACTTCCGCAGCCGACCGGTTATCCGTTGACTGACTTGCAAAATTTTCAAACTGCCGTACAACACTTTGTTCCATATAACCCATCATATCATTAAAGCAATTATTAACACTGTCAATACTGTCATTTGCTTCCGCACAAATCTGCTGGATATTGGTTGCCGTTAATTTGGATGTATCAGCAAGTGCGCCGATTTCACCCGCAACAACAGCAAAGCCCTTTCCGGCCTCGCCGGCTCTTGCTGCTTCAATGGACGCATTAAGAGATAAAAGATTCGTTTTATTTGCAATACTCAGTATTTCCATTGCCAGCTGATTAATTTTTGATAACCCATTCAGACTGGAAATTGCATTTTTAACAGAAGTTCTGGTTGTTTTCAGCTCTTCCTTTCCTTTTTCATATGCTTCCCTGGCACTTGACTGCATCTCCATTGCATTTACTTTCACTTTTCTGCTCATATCATCTGAATCCCGGATTTCTTTCATAATGCTCTCCACAATGGCATTGATATTCCCTATTTCTTCATACACATGGGCAATCGCATCATTTGTGCTTTCCAGAGAGGCAGACAGCTGCTCCGTTGTTGCCGTCTGATCCGTCATATCATCTACGAGTTCTACTGCTGAATTCTGTAAATCATCCGCTTTTCCATGCAAAGTGCCGCAGCACTCCCGAAGAGTCTGGACAATATCTCTCAACGAACGGATCAGTGTACCTGTTGCTCTTGAAATACTTCCCAACTCGTCCTTTCTTGTATAATGCTTTTCTATTTCATCATTTTCTTTGATATCAAATTGCTGTAGCGCGAGGATTCCGTTTTCGATCGGTTTCATCGGCCGCATCATCCGGTTTATAATGATCACGGAAACCACCCCAAGCACAAGCAGAATAGCTGCACACAAAAGCATCAGATTTGTCCGCATGGTTATTGCTGAATCAAACAATTCCTCGTAACTGTCTTTAATAATAAACAGCCATCCACGGTCTGCCATGTAATAATAGGAGTCAATATAGTCTTTTCCATTCTCTTTGTGCTCGACATAACCGCCAACAGAATTGGCGGTATCCTTATATTTCTCACATAACTGCAGCAGATACTCTTCCTCTGTTTCTGTAGCAACCATTTCCGGCTGATTGTGAAAAATATATTTATGATCCTTTACATTAATCATGCAGTAAGTTGCATGTTCCATTCCATTCATTCCAAGGCTGTCCAGTTTATTGACAAGACCTGCCGTATAAATTCCTCCTCCAACAAGTCCTGCAGGATTCCCACTTTCATCATAGATCGCCCGATACATGGAGACAATCTGATCGCCGCTTGCCGGTGATATAATGATTCCTGTATTATATACCCCATCCGTTGCAAGCAGGATATCCTGTAATGCTTGCAGGGAATCACCCTCTCTTGTAGTGATGCCAACAACACCTGCATTGGTATGGGCAAGTACATGGGTATTCCATTCACTTACATACAGTCCTTCCAGATTGTTTATATCCGCAGAAAAGGATTCCGTATATTTCTGTGCTGCATCAACTGCTGATTTATTTTCCGGATTTTTGAGGACATTCAAAATTTCTCCTGCCTTACTGTATGCTGACAGAATCACCTCGGATTCCTGTACATAATTTTCCACAATCTGGCTTCTCTCCTGTACGATTGTCTGCAGATTGTCTGTTGCCGTTGTACTTACATTTTGTGTAATTCCATATACCACCATTATGGAAAGACACGTCATGACAACAACCTGCATGAGCAGAATTGCCCCTATAATCTTTCTTGCAAGTGAAACTCTGGTTTTTTCTCTACTCAATTAATTTTCCTCCTTAATTATATCAAATAATGTCGGGGCAAAAGCCCCGATCACTTTCTTAAGTTCGAAATACTCCATGACATTCTCAAACATCTTATGTGTTTTCCTATCCGTCCGCAACCGGATGAGTTCTAGTATTATCCCCGAAAAACTCTAGAACCAAAAAGCCTCATACAGACCCGATTCTCATTCATATTTCATACAGGGCTCTGTCTTAAATTCATATTGTCTATCGCTGTACCATCCCATCCTTCTATTCGGTCACACCCGCATTTTTGCGGTATTTACTCGGCGTACATCCCTTCTGCTCAATAAACTTACTGATGAAATAATCCGTATCACGGTATCCGACTTCTTCTGCGATCTGACTGATCTTCTTATCGGTCTTAAGCAACTCCTGTGCTGCTTCATTAATCCGGTATTCACATAAATAATCCTTAAAGGATTGTCCATACTTTTTACGGAAAATCTGTCCCAGGTAGGAGCTGTTTACAAAGTACTTCTTACTCAGATCCCGGAGTGTCAGGTTATCTGCAAAATGCTCTTTAATTTCTCTCTCGATATCCTGCAATATTCCTCTGGATACATTTTTGCGGAGCTGGATCAGATATACCGCATAATCACAGGCAAATCTTCGAAGATGCGCCCGGCTTCCTCTTGTAATTCCGGTATCAAAAACATTTTCGCTGATATACTGCATCACCTCTTCCTGGTCTACGGTTTCATCCTGTTCTACGGCCAGCTGAATCAGCTGGAACAACAGATAATTGGTATTTATTGTCACCAGATCCCTCGCCATTCCTAAGTTTTCCATCTCCTGGAACAGTTCATCCACGCTGCCATGAATCCCGTTTACATCATTCTGCTCTACCGCTGTGATCAGATGATCCAGACTCTGTTTGCAAAGGACGATTTTTCCTTCTCCGACCTGCATTTCTTCTTCATAGCAGTAAACCGTTTTCTCCTGACGGAATCCTTTCGAGGAACGCAGTGCACAGGCTGCCGAATAAGAATGTGATAATTTATTCGGCTCTTCTACCCTTTTTCCTGCAAGCAATATCACAGAAAAATCAAGATGTTCATTCATCCTTTCTGCAAACCAGAGTAAAAATTCATCCCGGTCCATCATACGCTCTGCTGCCATATAATCTGCATATACAAACCCTATTTCATAGTCCTCTTCATAATCAAGCAATTCCCGAAACAAATGAGAACCATCATCTTCCAGAATTTCCATTGCATAATCATACATTTGGCTGCGGATCACCTGCAGTTCACTGTCAGAGAGCTCTTCAATATCCGAAATATTCTGCATACTGATATGAATGTAGCGTAAGCCTCCATCCCCAAGCCGTAAACGCTCTTTCACATACTTAAGCTCCTCTTCGTTCTGCTTTCCCCGTAAAAGCGCAATAATATACTGCTTCAACTGCATTTCCTGCATCCGGCGCTCATTTTCCGCATTTTGTTCAGTAACCGCCAGACTGCTTTTGGCCTTACGGATCAGCTCCAGCAATGCTTCCTTCTGAACCGGTTTTACCAGATAATCCATACAGGCATAGCGGATCGCTTTCTGCGCATAGGAAAAATCATTATACCCGCTGAGTATAATAAAAAACGCATCGGAAATCTGTCTTCCCCTGATCTGCTCAAGCAGCTCCAGTCCTGACATCACAGGCATCTTAATATCGGTAATTACAAGGTCAGCCTCATGATCCTCAAGATAAAGCAGGGCTTCTTTTCCATTGGACGCCATCTTAACGATTTCACAGCCTTCAGCTGCCCAGTCGATGAGTACAGACAATCCCTGCAAAATAAATGGTTCATCATCTACAAGCAACACCTTCATTTGTATAGCAATCCCCTTCTATATTATTCTTTCACAAAACTGCACTTTCCGGAATGCGGATCACCAGAAACGTCCCGATTCCTTTTTCACTTTCCATTTCAAAGGACACCTGATCTTTCGTTGCCATCTTAAGCCTTAGACAGGCATTCAGTACACCGACATGCTTCTTTTTACGGATGTCATCAATCTGTACATGATTCATTCTGTGATTGAGCAGCTTTACTTCATCCTCATCCATTCCATTACCGGTATCCTCTACTTCCATGATCAGACAATTCTCTTTCCAATAGACACGTAAATAAATCCAGCAGGGAACCGATTTCTTTTCGACTCCATGTACACAGGAGTTCTCTACAAAGGTAACAAGAGCAAGCTTTGGAATCTTCACGTTCTGACATTCTTTGGAAACATCAATTTCATAAGACAACCTGTCACCAAACCGGTACTTTTGCAGCTCCAGATATGCCTTAATAAAGCTCACTTCCTCTTCAATCGTTGTATCATCTGTATTCCATTCCACATTCTGCCGTTCAAGAATAGCAAGACGTTCTACCATCGCAGCTGTTTCATTTTCTTTTTTCAGGACACAGTGCATACGGATACTTTCCAATACGTTAAACAGAAAATGAGGATTAATCTGACTGTATAGTGCCAAAAGCTCTGCCTGCTGCCTTGCGATATCAATTCCCTGTTTTTCCAGCCGGTCCTTATATACCGTCTGGATCAGTTCCTTCATACGCCGGACCATCTGGTTATAGTTCCACATCAGGGCGCTGATTTCATCCGTGCCCTGAATATACTCCAGCTCTTCGATCTCCTCCGTATCCATACGGTCAAATGCTGTGCTTAATTCTCCAAGCCGCTGTGCAAAGGACCGGTTAATCAGGGATACCAACGCAAGCGGCAGTAATACATTTACCAGAATCAGACACAGAATCAACAGGAAATGATCCTGAATACTTGGAAGAATACCTCCCGAAGGCTGCATAATTAAAATCCGGAATGGCTCACCACATATGAAAAAATCACGTTCCAGCCGGATATTCTCCTTTCCTGTCAGATATTCATAGTCAATTTTCGTTCTGAGATTTCCATCATTGGTAAACAGAATCCGGTCTCCTGAGCAGACCATCACCGGTGCATTGTAACGCATATCCTGAAAACGCCGTACCAGATTCACGTAATCAACCGTTACCACAACATATTTCTCTTTCTGCAGATCCCGGTAATAATCCATCCTTCGGATCATCACAATTGTTCGATTACTCACTACATTGATATTGTTTTCCTTATAATTAAAGATCACCGTCATATCCCTGTCCTTCTGCTGATATTCCAGGAATAACGTACTGTCAGCAACCGAGTCCAGACGATAAAAAAGACCTCCGTTCACAATATCGTCATTATCTCCATAAAACATAACCTGAAAGCGTTCTGAATTCATATTTCCCAGAAAGGGATCCGTACTGAACCTTCTGCTCTCTTCAAAAAATTCAAGCGGGGAAGAAAAGGACTGTTCCAAAAACAGATTCAGTGTGCGGTTAATATATACACTGTTTGTAAAATCAATGGCTTCCTCAAACGTATAGGCCAGATCTGCCTCTACGGCAGATGCAATGCTTGCAAATTCCTTCTGCTGTTGTTGATGCTCATTATCAAACACAATATACAGAATCACTGCATCTGTCAGAACAAGTGGGAAAAGCACACAGACCACATAAAGAATGAGTAACTTTTTACGGATACTATAATCGTCCATCCAGCGTTGAAGCCGATCCATCAGCCGTTTCATCTGCTGCTTCCCCCTTGTTTTTTCTGATTCCTTACTTCATATTTTCCTTATACCGTCTTAATTCTGCACGATTGATTTCTTCTACCAGATCCGGTAATTGCCACTCAATGCAAGGAATGCAAAGAAATACAGGCAATTGTCATAATATCTCCGGTCACCTTCCCTTAGAGGCATCCGGAAGAATTCCTCCAGCCACTTTTTTGCAATCCTGATACTTTCTTCATCCTTCGTCCGTCCAAGAACGGAAAGAATTCCCTGTGTAGTAGTAACCTGTAATCCGACCGGATGAAGAGCCGGTTCATGAAGACTTGTTCCATCCACCTCATAGATTTCGAAGGGATCCTCGTCCCACCGTGCATCCAGAAACCGTAACAGCTTTTCCGGTGCTTCATATTGTCCTTCATCGATTCCAAACCATTCATAATCCAGTCCGATATTTGCCACGGTACGGTACGCATCACTGAAAAACCAGTCATGTCGATCAGTTGTCCACGGTAACGGGCGGCTCATGGGCTGACCGTCAAACTCGGCATACTCGGCACTCATACCGGTCTTTTCGTGGCAGGCCTTTGCCAGATATTCCCGGCTTACCTTTGCAGCCTCTTTAAAGAACAGCCGGTCTTCCTCATCTGCCCACAGTGCAAACAGTTCATAAAAGTGCGGCAGGTGGTAGGAAGGATCGGTAAAATCACTTCCCGGCACAAATAAAATCTGCCTGTTTTCATGATTCCACATAGGATAGCCCGGTCTTCCGTTCTCTCCTTTATGGATACAGGCTCTTAAGATCTTCCTTGCCTGCCCGGAATAGCAGTAAATCCCTTCCCCGTCACCCCAGCGGTGAGAGGCAAAAAACAGTGCCATGGCAAAGAATTCTTCCCCATCCGGAGCTGCTCCATTGGCATTACGTGTCCCGTCAAGTCCGCAGGACCACGCAAAATAGCCTTCGCTTTCTCCCTCTTCCATCCACATATAAGTGCATGCCCATTTCCAGATACGGTCAAACTCTTCCTTCTTATCCATCTGGACACAGATCATCATACCATAAGACATGCCTTCTGTCCTTGCATCATGATTTCCGGTATCCTCCAGATATCCCATATCTTCCCCCGCCGGATGGTAAATCCGCTCTTCCTCACTTCCGTAAAAGAACGTTTCAAAAATTTCATTCAGACGGTTATTTATTTCCTGATCCTCTTTTCCGATCAGGGAAAATAAATTGCGGTATTGTTTCGTTTCAAAAGCTGCCATAAATAAAAACCTCCTTTGTGATAAATACATCGTACCTTAAGTATACACACAAAGTATACACACAAACAAGGTTTTCTTTCTCTTCGAAAACCGGCTTATGCTAATCAATTATTGCTATTCTGCAGCAATACCAGACCATTCTTTCAACCGTAGTATCAGCCCTCAATAATCAGATATCTGCCGTCTCCGATTTCGAACACTTCATCCGCATTGAGGATTTCATCTTCATCTGCACCATCCATATCGATGCCCTCTTCTTCAAAGAAGTCCCAGACTTCACGCAGGGAATTCACGACCACTGCAAAATTCTCCTCAAGAAACTCTTCCGCTTCTTCCAAAGAAGACACCACATCCCCCTCCGGGAAAAGCTGCTCCTGATTTTCCAGAAAACACTGTAATACTGCATCATCATATTGCATCGTTATACCTCCTCGATCCCTTTCTCCGGGATAAATACTCTGTTATTGATTAATTTTTCCTGTTCCTTCACCCGCTCTACTGCCATCTGTCCGAAAATCAGCTGTGAATTGTAAGAGCCCTTTCCTCTCTTATCCACCTTCTCATAGGTTCCTTCCGGAGTAAGTAAATGTGCCTTTTCGGTATCACGAAGCTGTATGGACAGAATATCCATAAGCCGCTTCTGAAGCTCCGGCTTTTCTACCGGGAACATGATTTCCACACGACGTTCCAGGTTTCTCGGCATCCAGTCTGCACTTGCACAGTAAAACTCCGGCTTGCCATCATTTTCAAAATAAAAGATCCGGCTGTGTTCGAGGAAATTACCCACAATGGAACGGACACTGATCCGGTCCCCGATCCCCGGCAGCCCCACACGGACACAGCAGATTCCACGCACGATCAGGTCAATCTTCACGCCGGCTTCCGCCGCTTCATAGAGAGCTGCAATAATGTCCTTATCGCAAAGGCTGTTTACCTTGGCAATGATATGTCCTTTTTCACCGGCTTTGGCATGCTTCATTTCCCTCTCGATGAGATAAAGGAAACGATCCTTTAACCACAGTGGTGCAAGGGATAGCTTATTCCAGCTTAACGGCTCGGAATAGCCGGAAAGCATATTGAATACGGCGGTTGCATCCTCCCCGATGGAAGGGTTGCAGGTAAGCAGTCCCATATCTGTATAAAGCTTTGCGGTCGCATCATTATAGTTACCGGTTCCCAAATGCACATATCTGCGGATACCGTCTTCTTCACGACGTACCACAAGCGTGATCTTGCTGTGGGTCTTTAATCCGACAAGACCATAGATGACATGGCAGCCGGCCTTCTCTAGCATCTTCGCCCATACGATGTTATTCTCTTCATCAAAACGTGCCTTTAGTTCCACAAGCACCGAAACCTGCTTGCCGTTTTCTGCCGCCTGGGCAAGTGCTGCGATAATCGGTGAATTGCCGCTCACACGGTAGAGCGTCTGCTTGATGGCAAGCACCTCTTTATCCCTTGCTGCCTGACGGATGAAATCCACCACCGGTGTAAAGGTTTCGTAAGGGTGGAAAAGCAGGATATCCTGCTTTTTAATCTGATCAAAAATATTACAGTCTGCCGGAAGCTCCGGTACAGGCTGTGGCTTCGGATAGGACTTCTCCTTTAAGTGGTCGAAGCCCTCAAGTCCGTACATCTTCATTAAAAAGGTAAGATCTAATGGTCCGTCAATTTCATATACATCCTGCTTTTCGATGTTCAGCTCCCGCTCAATGATCTCTAACAGACGATCGTCCATTCCCTTCTCTACTTCCAGACGGATTGCCTGACCCCACTGACGCTTTTTGAGCTGCTTTTCGATTTCCTTTAACAGATCCTCCGCTTCATCCTCTTCAATCGTAAGATCCGCATTTCTCATAATACGGAACGGATGCGCACAGACAATCTCATAATTCAGGAACAGCTTCTCTATATTCCGCTCAATGACTTCTTCAAGGGGAATGAGGAGCCGCTCCCCCTCTTCGCCCGGGAGTTCAATAATTCTTGGAAGGACACTCGGCACCTGAACCGTTGCGAATTCCAGAATTTCTCCCCCGTCCTTCTTCCGGACGAGTGCCCCGATATTAAGTGACTTATTCCGGATCAAAGGAAACGGTCTGGACGAATCTACCGCCATTGGCGTCAGTACCGGATAAATATTCTCTTCATAATAACGGTCCACATACTCTGCTTCTGCTTCACTTAACTGCTCATGCTCCTTTATAACACGTACTCCGTTTATCTTAAGCTGGGGAAGCAGTGAATGATTATAAATCCGGTACTGCTCTTCCACCAGATCATGCGTCTGTTTCGTAATCTGCTTTAGCTGCTCCTTCGGTGTCATTCCCGCAATGTCCTTCTTGTCATAACCGGCATTTACCATATCCTTTAAGGACGCCACACGTACCATGAAGAATTCATCCAGATTGGAGGAGGTGATGCTCAGGAATTTCAAACGTTCAAATAATGGATTATTCTTGTCCTTTGCCTCACTCATGACTCTGCGGTCAAACAGAAGCCAGCTCAATTCCCGGTTTACATAATATTCAGGATTATCGTATTTTAGTTTTCCCATTTTTTATACTAATGCCCTTTCTCTTCTCTCTCTAAATCATGTCAAATATCCATAGGAATGCAAGAATTCTATGTCCATATTGCCATGATCTGCATAGCTCTGGATAGTTACAATTTATCCAGGGTCCTTTTCTGCCGGATGACCGGCCGGATATTAAACACTTCGGTAAAGAACTCTGCCCGGTGTCCGAAAAGTCCCCTCTCCAAGGTAATGTCCTCATTTGTTTCCACGGTAATGAGGAGCTGTTCCTCCTTCGGAAGAATCCTGATATTCTTAAACTTCTGCTTATGGCTCCGGTCAAGTCCGTTTGCCAGCCGAAGCATGGCAAGGAGCTTTGTCATCCGTAAGTAGGATTCCTTATCCATGCTTGTGGTCTTTTCCATCTGTTCATAATAGTCAAACGGAATGTGGTTGTACTTGACTACATTCGCTACGATTTCACGTTCCAGATGCGACAGTCCGATAATTTCCGTTGCCATGATAATCCGGTAAGAGCATTCGCCCAGCTCTACCATACTGATATACTTCCCGCAATCATGAAGAATGGTTGCAATCTGTAAAAGCAGCCGGTCACGTTTCGATAAGCCGTGTACCTTCTTCATGCTGTCGAAAATCCGTAACGCAATCTGCTCCAGGGTTTCACTGCGCTTCTTACTTCCCTGATACCGCTTGCTGATCGACTTTGCACAGGCAATGATGTCCTTTTCAAAATCGTGGGATACCGGAAGCAGGTTATTGCGTTCCGCATATTCATAAGCAATACCGTCACAAAGTGTCACACCCGGTGCCCAGATCGTTTTGGCTCCGGTATCCTCCATAATCCGGTGTACCATAAGAAGTGAAATATAAAGCGCCGGCATATCCTCCTCCGGCATATCAAGAAGCCTTGAAAGCTCGAGCGTGCTTTTCATCCGGCTCTTTTCCATAAACTCTTCAATCTGCTCCCTGGTCGTGATATCTCCCTTCCCTTCCTTCCGGTAATAGTGCCGGATCAGACGGGAAATATAATCATCGACAATAATCAGATTCTCGATCACACGATCCTTCAGATACAGCTTTTTATAGACAGAAAGCTGGGATTCCACAATCTCTCCGATTAAATTCTGGTACTGGCTTAAAGATGCATTCAGAAAATTCATGCTCTCCCGCAGGCGCAGTACACCAAGCTTCAGGTTCTGTGTGGAAACCAGCGTATCCTTATCGAACAGGGAAATCTGGATACTGCCGCCACCGATGTCTACAATGGCGGTTCCCTTTTCAATAATTTCATCAAACTGCTGCCCCTGTAAGGCAATGGACTTATAATCCAGAAACCGCTGCTCGGAATTGCTTAAAATATCCATCTCAATTCCGGTACGCAGCCGTACCTGATCGGTCAGAATTGCCCGGTTCTTACTTTCACGGATCGCGCTTGTTCCGTACGCCTTATAATCGGTCACCTGATAGGTCTTCATAATATCCGAAAACTCATGCAGGATCATACACAGCTCATCCACACGTTCAAAGCTTAATTTCCCGGTCGTATAGCTTTCCGTCCCCATATCAATGCTGTACCGTATATGATCGATCTGCCTCGTTCCATTCTTCTTCGAGACCTCAAAAATCTTCATGGAAAGCTCATAAGAACCGATATCAATCGCCGCAAAGGTCTTTACTGCCATGGTATTTTACTCCTTTTTTCCAAGTATGTAATCAATGAACTGCTGGGCGCACCGGCCGGATAAGCCGCCATGGGCAAGCTCCCATTTATTTGCTTCAAGCAGCAGCTCTTCTTCTGCCATCTGCACGCCGTAGCGGTCTGCCAGAGTCTTTACAATGTTCTGGAACTGCTTTTTATCCGGAGCAGCAAAGAAAATGGTTACCCCAAACCGGGAAACGAGCGACAGCTTTTCCTGTACGGTATCTCCGGAATGCAGGTCTTCTCTCCGGTCATCCTTGTCGGAAAAGCTTTCCTTAATCAGGTGTCTGCGGTTCGAGGTCGCATAGATCAAAACATTCTTCGGCTTCTTTTCAAGACCTCCTTCGATCACCGCCTTCAGATACTTGTACTCAATTTCAAAATCCTCAAAGCTTAAGTCATCCATATAGATGATAAATTTGTAATTCCGGTTCTTGATCTGGGTAATGACATCATTCAGATCCTGGAACTGATGCTTATACACTTCAATAATACGCAGTCCCTGATCGTAATATTCATTCGCAATGCCCTTAATGCTGGATGATTTTCCGGTACCGGCATCGCCGAATAACAGACAGTTGTTAGCCTTTCTTCCTTCGACAAAAGCCTCGGTATTGTCAATGAGCTTCTTCTTCGGGATTTCATAGCCGATGAGATCATTCAAGTACACATGTGCAATATTCTGGATCGGTACAATCTGCACCCCATTCTCATCATGAACCACACGGAATGCCTTATGCAGGCCGAACCTGCCAACCCCGTAATCCTTATAAAACTCCGTAAGGGTCGCCTTCATCTCCTCCGGCGTATGGTTCTTTGCAAACTTCTGAGCCAGGGAACAGATCCGCTCACGGATGCGGCTGTTATACACCTTGGACTCGGAATCACTTGAAACATAATCCGTAATCAGTGAAAAGTCCCGAACCTGTAAAGCTTCCGTCATCTTCGTAAAATCATAATCAAAAAATTCCTTAAAAATCACAATATCATGCAATACCGCCTGGTTAATGGTCCCTTCCACTTCCCCACGGATCTCACAGGCCCTGCTGTAGCTGTTTTCATTGTTTACCAGAAGATTACTTAAATAGCAGTGCCAGAGATTCCCGTGAAATCCATGGTTACCGGCAATTTCCAGAAGCCGGTGCATGCAGTCATATAAAAGTCCTGCAAGATCCTCCCGGTTATAATAATCATCCTCATAGTGTTCCATGAGCCATGCCATATCAAAAAGAAGGGTTCCTTCCTCCTTCTCAAAATCCTTATATACGATCAGTTCCTGTTCTCTCATCGGTCTTTCTTCTCCTTAGTAGTTTCCAAGTATCCGGAAGTTCAATGCTTCCTCCTTTAACCCCCGCAGTGCATTCTGCACAGCAGCATCCTTCAGATTGCCGTTGCAGTCAATGAAAAAGCGGTACTCAAACCCTTTATCCTTAACAGGCCTGCTTTCGATCCGGCTCATATTCAGATTGTTGTAAATAAAGTGGGACAGAATGTGATACAGTGCACCACTTTCATGCGGAAGTTCAAAGCAGACGCTGATCCGCTGTGCCTTTTCCAGGAAAATCTTCTTTCCGCTGATCACGATAAAGCGGGTTGCATTATCACTGCACTGATGAATACCACGCTGTAAGATGGTAAGTCCGTAACGCTTCGCCGAATATTCGCTGGCAATGGCTGCCTGTGTCTTATCGTTGTCTTCCGAAACCTTGCGTGCCGCAAAGGCGTTATTCTGCATTTTAATCTGCTCCCAGTCCGGATGGGTGTTTAAAAACTGCTCTGTCTGCATCAGGGACTGCGGATGGGAATAAACCTTCCGGATATCGGAAAGTGCTGCCCCCGGAACGCCCAAAAGGCAGTGATTAATCGGAATAATCTGCTCTCCGACAATGACATTTTCAAATTCTACTAAAAGATCATAAATCTCACTCACAATTCCTACTGTGGAATTTTCGATCGGCAGTACGGCAAAATCGGCCTTTCCGTCTGCAACATACTCCATCGCTTCCCGGAAGGTATCGACATGATCACAGTCAATCTCCCTGCCGAAAAACTGTTCCATGGCAAGCTGTGAATAGGCTCCCTCTGCTCCCTGAAAAATAACCTTCGTATGCTCATCCACAAGTTCTTTGCAGATCGTAAAGGAAAACATATCATTCTTCTCATGCTCTAAAAGTATCCCATACTGCAGCTTGCGGCTTAGGGACATCAACTGCGTAAACAGCTCCTCCACGCCTTTCCTGTTCTCCTCTTTCCGGGCAAGCCCACAGACCTTCTGAAGCTTCTCTGTTTCACGCAGCTTATCAAAAACAGGCTTATGATTCTCAATTTTGTATTCGGCGACCCTTTTGCAGATGTCCATTCTCTGTTCATACAGTTCGACAAGCTGCCGGTCGATTTCATCAATGTCTTTGCGTAACTGTGTTAAATCCATATTCTTTTCTCTTTTTCTTCATTTATGTAGCGTATGTAACAGTTCAGCCATGCCCATTCATAAGCTGCCGGATTATACAGATTGACTAACATATATACGTGCTTTCCGGCAACTTATTTCATGTCGGGCGTCCGCCCTATAGAAATGATTGTATAAGCTGCCCTTAGTGAGCTAGCTCCCACGGTCATCTTACACAATCATTTCTGCATGGCTCTGAATAGTTATTCACATTGTATACCAATCAAATATTGATCGCAAGGGATTCTCCGATTTCCATTGCGAAACCTGAGTAAAGTTTATATAATAATTCTGTAAAATTAATTCCTTATGACAGGAGGTAACTTATGAAAAAAAACTGGAAAATTATTGTCATCTGCTGCTGTATTCTGTTACTGCTTGCCGGATTCAGCGTTCTTAAGGAATTTCAGGGAAGAATTCCCTCTAACGACATTACCGTTACCGGAAACACAGGCGGTAATCTGAATAATCACGGACTTTTTGCAGAAGCCGACGGGCGGGTTTACTTTTCCAATGCCTACGACGGCGGCTGTCTGTATTCCATGAATCCGGATGAAACGGATTTAAAAAAGCTCACCAGCAGCTCCGTAAATTCCATCAATGTCGGAGGCAATTACCTCTATTATTATCTGGACAATGCAACCGGTGGCAAGGGACTCGGCTATGTCATACATACCTATGGCGTTTACCGCAGCAAATCGGATGGAAGCAACAGCAAATGCCTGGACCGTCAGGCAGCCGTTACCATGCAGCTTGCTGGCGACTATATTTACTATCAGCGGTACAACAACACCGACTTCACCAAATTTTATAAGATCAAAACCGACAAATCCGGGCAGAAGCTCGTTTCGGATGAAATCATCAGTCCCAATGCCTGCCATAACGGAATCATCTATTATAACGGAACAGATAAAGACCACAACCTGTACGCACTCGATACCCGGTCAGACAGTGCCTCTCTCCTGTTAGAGGGCAATATCTGTTATCCGGTCTATGCTTACGACTACATTTATTACATGGATGCCTCCTCGAATTACCGGCTGTGCCGTTACTCCCTTTCTACCGGTGCAGTGGAGGTACTGACCGAAGACCGCGTGGATACCTATAATGTCGGAAACGGCTATGTTTATTATCAGAAAAACGATGCGGATGCACCCGCACTCATGCGGATGGAAGCGGATGGAAGCAACCCGGAGGTCGTTGCCCTTGGAATCTATTCCGATATCAACCTGACTTCCCAATATGCCTACTTCCATGAGTTCAACTCTGATGTTCCCATGAAGCGTACCCCGCACAGCTATATTGAAGTTTCCGATTTCAATGCAGCCAAACAGGCCGCCATGGCTTCCGATTAATCCGGAAGCTCCATAAGCATCTCATAAACCGTCTTTTGTAATAATTGGTTGACATAACACGGGCACAGTTCACTTAAGGGTTCCAGTACAAACCGCCGGTTCTGCATATCGCGGTGTGGGATCAAAAGCTTTGGATCATTGGAAATCACATCTTCATAGAAAAGAATATCCAGATCCAGGGTTCTTGGTCCCCAGTGAACCTTCCGCTCCCGGTGTGCCTCCTGCTCTAACTGCTGCAGAAAGGTAAGCAGCTCCATCGGAGACAGCAGGGTTTCGATCTCAATTGCCCCGTTTAAAAAATCATCCTGCTCTACCCCTCCATACGGCTTTGTCACAAGGAGCTTTGAGCAGCGCACCTCACGGATCAGCTCATTTTTCTTTAATTTTCCAACCGCATCTTCGATATATTTTCTTTTATCTCCCAGATTGGAACCGATTCCCAGATAAGCCCTTTTCCAGCCACGCTCGATCTGTACCGATACATTTTCAAAGGGAATCGGAATCGGGGCATGGGGCTTATTCACGGTCAGCGTCATCTTTCGGATCAGCGGATAGGCAAGCAGTACCTTCTGTACCACAACCTCTGCTGCCCGCTCAATCAGATCGAAGCTACGTTCCGTAAAGGTCTCCTTCATCAGCTCACAGACCTCTCCGTAATGCACGGTTTTCGTAAGATCATCGGTCTGTCCTGCTTCATGCAGGGATAGGTACAGCTCCGCATCCAGATAGAAAACCTGTCCCTCCTGCTTCTCCTTGGGAAAAACCCCGTGATGCGCATAAATTTCCAAATGTCTGATATTAATTTTGTCCATAATTGTACTCACTTTGTAACTCATTCTGGTTACTTGTTCTTTCTATATTTATAATGATTGCTAACTGTTTATTTCTGATTCCGGATAGCCTCCATCATGCGGATGAAACGCACATTTTCCCTGACATTGTGCACGCGCACCATGCAGCAGCCGCATTCTACCGCAAAAGCTGTTGTAGCAAGCGTTCCTTCCACACGCTCATTTACCGGCAGATCAAGTGTCAGACCGACCACGGACTTACGGCTTGTTCCAAGCAATACAGGATACCCCATCTCCTGAAAGAACGGCAGATGATTAATGACCCACAGGTTCTGTTCATAGCTCTTTGCAAAGCCGACTCCCGGATCTAAAATAATCTTCTCTCTGTCTATTCCTGCCTCCTCTGCAATCGTAAGGATCCTGCCAAAATCCTCCCGGAACATCGTTTCCAGTTCCGGTGTTGCTTTGATCTCATCCCCCATCTTCTCCTTCCGGTTATGCATGAGTACGCAGGGCAATCCGCTTTGTGCAATAATCTTTGCCATCTTAGGATCATACTGCAGTCCCCAGATATCATTAAACAGATCCATACCTGCCTGTACACCGGCCTTTGCCACCTCTGACTTATAGGTATCCAGAGAAACCGGCACATCAAAATTCTTCTTAATTGCTTCAATCACCGGACAGGTTCTTGCAATTTCCTCTTCATCCGTAATCTGTATGTAGCCCGGCCGTGTAGATTCTCCTCCTACGTCAATCAGCTCTGCTCCTTCTTTCATCATCTGCTCCACACGATACAGGGCATCACTCAGCTCCGGATAACTTCCTCCGTCGGAAAAGGAATCCGGTGTTACATTTAAGATTCCCATTACATAAGTGTGTCCCTGCCGTTTGAATTGTTTCTTTCCTATCATTAGATCTGACTGCTGCATTATTTTTCTCCTTATTCCTTAAATCACATACCTACGGTCTTTACTGCTGCAAATATAATCAGATATTGAACAGACTTCCCTTCTTCTTCACTTTCTGTACTGCGATCTGCTCTACCTGTGGTAACAGCTCTCCTAAGAAGGAAAGTGAACCGAATGCCACGATAACATCCTCCGGGGATGCCATGAGATATGCAAGCTCTAAGGCCTCCTGAATTCCATCTGTTGCCGTAACCCTTTCCTGATATCGGGAACAGATTTCCGCAAGTTCTAAGGCCGAAAAGCCCCGTGCTCCCTTCGTGGAAATCGTCAGTACCTGATCGGCTAGCGGCACAGTTGCCTTCACAATCTCTTCCTGCTCCTTATCGCGCAGAATTCCCATGATGAAGATCATATGCTTCTGTGGAAAATAATATTGAAGCGATTCTGCAAGCCTTGCTGCTCCGTCCCGGTTATGTGCTCCATCTGCAATAAAGATGGGCTTCCTTGCAACAATCTGAAATCTCCCCGGCCATACGGCATTTTTCATGCCCTGCAGTACTGCCTTATCCGGAATAATTATGGGATGCCCCTGAAGTGTCTGCATCCGCAAGGCCCGTATGGTTTCCAAAGCCAGTACCGCATTCTCAATCTGGTATCTTCCAAGAAGTGAAATCTGTACTTTCGAAAACTCCTTATAAGAAAAGGTCTGACTGCTCAGACTGCTCTTCACCTGCCCTGCCTCCAAAGGAGCAGCTTCCATCAAAGGAACACCTTCCCTTTGCGCCCGGAACCTCAGAACCTCCATAACCTCCGGCTCCTGCGCCGTTGTGACCGCTATGGAGCCTTTCTTGATAATTCCGGCTTTCACCGCTGCAATCTCTGAAAGAGTGCTTCCTAAAATTCCCATATGATCAAGACTGATGGAGGTAAAAACTTCAACTAAGGTATTCGTCACAATGTTCGTGGCATCCAGCTCTCCCCCAAGCCCTGTTTCCAATACGACGATCTTGCATTTCTGTTCTTTAAAATACCAGAATGCAAGTGCTGTTTCAACCTCGAAGGCGGTCGGATGCGGCTGCCCCTCCGCTACGAGCTCTTCACACTTTTCCCGACAGAGTGTCATCCCCTGTGACAGCGAGCGTTTTGAAATCATCCGGTCATTTACCTGAATGCGCTCCCGGTAATCCGAAATCGTTGGTGAAACATACTTTCCCACCTTAAATCCTGCACATTTCAGGACTTCGGAAAGAAAAGAAAGCGTAGATCCCTTCCCGTTCGTTCCTGCTATGTGTACAAAAGACAACTCCCTCTCCGGATGTCCCAGCTTTTCACAAAGATTTCGGATATTGGTAAGCCCCGGAACACTTCCGTATTTTTTTAATTCTTCAATATACGCTGACGTTTCTTTTTCGTTCATGCTTCTCCCCTCATCTGAGATTCATGTCAAATGTCCCTGTAAATGCAGGTTTTCTATGTTTCTCCCATCATAAGCTGCATGGTTCCGGAGCGCTGCATAGTTTCCGGATTTTCGGACATACTTGGAACATGATGAAAAAACTACTGACTGACTTTTGTAAATGCGGCCTTCTTGGATGGGGCCTTGAAATTGTATTTACCGCACTTTCTTCCCTGCGCCGGAGGGAATGGAAGCTCATGGGACAGTCCTCCCTGTGGATGTTCCCTATCTATGGGTGTGCCTGTATTTTAGGTCCGCTCTCCCAGCTGTTCAAGCATCTGTCCATAGTATGGCGCGGCACAATTTATGCCATCCTGATCTTCGCTGCGGAATTTTTCTCCGGCAAATTTCTTAAAAGACACAATATCTGCCCCTGGGACTATGTAAAGAACAGATGGCAGATCGGCAGGGTCATCCGGTTAGACTTCTTTCCCTGCTGGTTCGTTGTAGGATTAATCTACGAAAAGCTGCTCAATACCAGATCTTAAAATAACCGGTTAAAAATAAGCGCCGCCGGGCGCACTTATCCAAAAAGAGTCCGCTAAAAGCGAACTCTTTTATGCATTTCCCTGTAAAGCCCAATATTTTATTCATCCAGGCCTGCCCCGTCCATATCATCCATTGCTTCCGCACCGATATTCAGGGTGTTCAGGGTACGTCTCTTCATACGGGCATTCTCGGATGCCTCCAGAATATAGTTCTTAATGGTCTTCGCATTCTTAATATGCTCCAGCATAAGCTTCGGATGTGTGGTATCTCCGGTATAGCAGACTACCGTTCCAAGACCGGCAATTCTTTCAAAAAAAGTGGCTACCAGCTCCACATCCTGTACCTTATACATATAGCAGTCATTCTCCACCTTACGGAAAAATCCGCTGTCGATGGTGATTACATTCTCTGCAACATGATATGTGGTAAAAGTAAACGGAAGGCCTAAAAAGACCCATCTTTTGCGTTCCATGTATTGATCTTCGCTCATCATTTCTGCCATATTTCAATCCGCCTTTCTTCTCTGTAACGGTAATTGCCCCTATTCTGCCCAAATACAGGAATTCCGGCAGGCAATCCGCATAACTTAGAATTGTTACATCCTCTTGAATGGTAGCATATCCCCCACCAGATTGCAATTATTTCCCCGTATATCGTTCATAAAAACCTTCATAAAAACCGTAACCATAAAAACTATAAAAACTGTTTTTCCTCGTTGAAAGTCTTTACTCTATATGCTATGATAAAAAAAATATGTGAGTCGGTTTTATTGACGAAAGGAGTGTGAATATGACCGCTAAGGAATGTATTAAAGGACGTCGCAGTATCCGTAAATTTAAGGATCAGAAGGTATCCGGAGAGCTTCTGTCCGGGATCGTCGAAACTGCTTCTTATTCTCCAAGCTGGAAGCATACCCAGATCACCCGTTATATCGCAGTAGACGGTGAAAAGAAGGAACAAATTGCTGACAGTTGTGCAGAAATGTTTGCCAACAATGGTGTCATCATCAAAAATGCTCCCGTACTGATGGTCTTAACTTATATCAAAGGCCGCAGTGGTTATGAAAGAGATGGTTCTTTCACAACATCAAAAGGTGACCGCTGGCAGATGTTTGATGCCGGTATAGCTTCCCAGAGTTTTTGTCTGGCTGCCTACGAACAGGGACTTGGTTCTGTCATCCTTGGTATCTTTGATGATGCGAAGGTTGCTTCTATTTTAGAGATTCCTGAGAATCAGGAAGTAGCTGCTTTAATTGCTGTCGGATATCCTGACGAAGAACCCGCTGCTCCCAAACGTAAGCCGGTAGCGGATTTATTATCATTTATCCATTAAACGTAAACTAAGGTCGAAGAGTTTTCTCTTCGACCCTTTTCATGATGTACCGATGTACAGGAAACAGGCAGCTGTGCAGTCAGACATTTGTTTTTTACAGCAGTAACGAAAGAAAATATACAAATCAAAAAGGAGAACCCTATGAGACATGTAATGAGCCCTCTGGATTTCAGTGTGGAAGAACTCGACCAGATCTTCAATCTGGCCAATGATATTGAGCATCACATGGACAAGTACGCCCATGCCTGCGCAGGAAAGAAACTGGCAACCTGCTTTTATGAACCGAGTACCCGTACCCGGCTAAGCTTTGAGTCCGCAATGTTGAACCTGGGTGGAAGCGTGCTCGGCTTTTCCGATGCCAACTCTTCATCTGCAACCAAAGGAGAAAGTGTTGCCGATACCATCCGCGTTATTTCCTGCTTTGCAGACATCTGTGCCATGCGCCATCCCAAGGAAGGTGCCCCGATGGTTGCAGCAAGCCACTCTTCCATCCCGGTTATTAACGCCGGTGACGGTGGACACCAGCATCCGACACAGACGCTCACGGATCTGCTGACTATCCGTTCCTTAAAGGGATCGATTGGAAGCTTTACCATCGGTCTTTGCGGAGACCTGAAGTTCGGCCGTACCGTGCATTCCCTGATCCACGCACTCATGCGCTACGAAAATATCAACTTCATCTTCATCTCTCCGATGGAGCTTCGCATTCCGGATTACATTACCGATCTGCTGAAGGAAAAGAACATTCCTTATAAGGAAGTCATTAAATTAGATGATGTAATGCAGGATCTGGACATCCTATATATGACCAGAGTCCAGAAGGAACGTTTCTTCAACGAAGAAGATTATGTCCGCCTGAAAGACTTCTATATTCTTGATAAAGCCAAAATGAAACTCGCTAAACCTGATATGCTGATACTTCATCCCCTGCCGCGTGTCAATGAAATTTCGGTAGAGGTGGACGATGATCCGAGAGCAGCTTATTTCAAGCAGGTGCAGTACGGTGTGTATGTCCGCATGGCGCTAATTCTGACACTGCTTGAAATTCATGTGTAAACGAAGCTATTCAGCCCACCATTCGTAAAACCGCTGCTGACGCAACGTAGTTTACCTCATGTGGTTACTTCGTCATATAAATTATGCCAAATGGTCTTACGAATGCAGGCATTCGCCGTTCATATTGGCACAATTTGTATGACTCTGAATAGCTGCAAATTTATTAATCACTCAGAAAAGGAAGGACAAATTCATGTTAAATGTAGGAAAGATCGAAGAAGGATTTGTATTAGATCATATTAAAGCAGGAAAGAGTCTTGCGATTTACCATCATCTACAACTGGATAAGCTGGACTGCACCGTGGCCATCATTAAGAACGCCCGCAGCAACAAGCTTGGGAAAAAAGACATTCTGAAGGTGGAATGTGATATTGATATGTTAGACCTGGATGTTCTGGCGTTCATCGACCATAATATCACAGTAAATGTCATCAAAGACGGCAAAATTGTATCCAAGAAGGAGCTCCAGCTTCCGAAGGAAATCCGCAATGTCATCCACTGTAAGAACCCCCGCTGCATCACTTCCATCGAGCAGGGACTTCCTCATGTATTCGTTCTGGCTGATGAGGAAAAAGAAATCTACCGCTGCAAATACTGTGAAGAAAAATATGACGGAGAAATCCGCTAAGATGTTGGAATAATAATTTCAACACTCTTTTAAAAACAGAGGATCCCTTCATCCCGGCTTAACCATGCTGGGAGGAAGGGATTCTTTTATTGGATAAGTCTCTGTGTGACATATGCTGAATCAGATTGTAAATCAGTGTAATCAGTGAAACGATGGAAAACCCAAGCATTGACGCTGCCATACTGATCATCATCTCATCCTGGCTGTAATGTCTGGTAGGAAGGTAAATCTTACATTTCTCTGTAACCCATGCAATCACCAGCAGGATTCCTGCTGACAGAACCGACTTTACAATCCACGGAAGCCGTTCGGAAGACAGATGAATGGTCGCCGTTCCTAAAATACCAATGATGAAGAACGCAATCGTTCTCCCCATCTGCCGGAAATAGTAAGTGAACTTATAGAGCTCTGTCGTTGAAACGGTGTCCTTCTCATAGTACTCGGCGGCAAGCTTCTCAATTACATCACTGCCAAGCTCCGCAGAGCTCGTTCCGTTCTGAAACGACAAATATACAATTGTAGCAACCGATACCAGAAATATCATCCAGAACAGAACTGTCCAGATGATCCGGCTCCTCTTTCTTTTCTTCATTACTCTGAAATCTCCCTGAACCATTCCCCACATATCAATCTTTGGTACGAAATGTTTCAAAATTATTACAACGCCCATTATGAGCATTGATTCCATTGTAAAGCTATAAAATACTCCTGTCAATGTCACAGGAGCATTTTAAGAAAGAATTAACAATTGAAAATGTTACAATTATTTTACAGAAGCCTCTTCAAATTCCTTTACAACAGCTTCTTCCGGAGCCTTGGTCAGGAGACTTACCGCAATCGTGAAGATCAGGGAAGTGATGAATGCCGGCAACAGCTCGTAGATACCAAACACGCCACCCAGAGGTGCCACCAGATACTTCCATACAAATACCATCACACCACCACTGATCATTCCGGCAAGTGCACCCTGAAAGTTACATCTCTTCCAGAACAGGGAGCAGAGCGTAACAGCTCCGAATGCACCTCCAAATCCCGCCCATGCAAAGCTTACGATACGGAATACACTGGAATTCGGATCCCTTGCAAGAAATAAGGCAATTAAGCTGATTGCCACAATGGTAATTCTTGCAATGAGCAGACTCTTCTTTTCATCCAGCTTTACCTTGAAGAAATCCTGAATGATATTCTGGGATACCGAGGATGCTGCTGCAAGCATCTGGGAATCTGCGGTAGACATCGTTGCTGCCAGAATACCTGCAAGGATCAGTCCTGCCACAATTGCTGCCAGAATACCATGCTGGCTGATTAAGTTTGCAATCTTAATAATAATCTCTTCTGCGCGGCTCGGAGAATCCAGAAATTCTACCGCACCTGCGCATGTCATGCCATAACCGACAAGTCCGATAAGAACTGCTACGAACATTGCGATTACCACCCAGATCGTTGCAATTCTTCTGGATAAAACAAGCTTCTTCTCATCTTCAATTGCCATGAAACGGACTAAAATATGCGGCATACCAAAGTAACCAAGTCCCCAGGCCAGTGTCGATGCAATCGTCAGTGCACTATAAGGGGTAGAACTGTTCGTCTCTCTGACATGGGATGCAAACATGGTGAGGTATCCCGGCATTTCCTTCGCATTGGAGATGACAGCTCCCATCCCCCCTGCCACATGGATACCAAATCCCAATACAACGGCAAGTGCAATCGTCATTACAATACTCTGTACAAGGTCTGTCGTGGAAACAGCCTTGAAACCACCCATAATTGTGTAGCTTACAATAACAATAGCTGAAATAATCATTGCCACCGTATAATCCACACCAAACAGACTGTTAAACAACGTTCCGCATGCTTTAAAGCCGGATGCGGTATAAGGAATAAAGAATACAATAATCACAAGCGCAGCAATCGCATTCAGAACATTCTTCTTGTCATGGAATCTCTTGGAATAAAACTCCGGAATGGTAATTGCGTTGATGTTGCTGGAATACCGGCGCAGCTTTCTCGAAACCAGAAGCCAGTTTAACCAGGTTCCGATTCCAAGGCCGATTGCCGTCCATGAAGGTTCTGCAATACCGCTAAAGTACGCAAGTCCGGGAATTCCCATGAGCAGCCAGCTGCTCATATCCGAGGCTTCGGCACTCATTGCAGTAACCAGGGGCCCCATCTTACGACCACCTAAGTAAAAATCAGTACTGTCGTTATTGTTCTTACTGAAAATAAATCCGATTGCCAGCATACCAAGTAAATATACTACGATGGTAGCAATCATAATAAAGGTAATTGTATTCATATCTTCTCCTCACTTTTGTATGATTTGGGGCGCTTCTCCACATTAGCGTAGTAATGTGTCACCTTGTAAAGAAGAGCCTGTTGCACTGCGCAGGCCCTTCTGCATCATCTTTGTTAACTTCTCTGCCGATCCATTATTTTAAGAAGGTAAAACTGCGGATAATCACCGGCTCCTTCGCTTCTCCCTTGCAGATAGAAACGAAACAGATAATCTTTACTACCCAGAGTACTGCATAGAAAATACCTGCTGCGATCGGAACAATCACAGTCCAGCAAAGAATGGCAGTCACAATACCAACCAGTGTCTCAACCACAAGGAATTTAAGCGCCTGTCTCACATGGAATGAAACATACGGAGAATTCTGGCTGAGTAACGCAATCAGAATACCAACCACACTTAACAGATAAACAAGCATTGCAATGACCTTGTTATCAGACACATCCTTGGGATCAAATTCTGCCGTATGATCCCACTCCGGTACTACCGGTGCTGCCGCACCGTATGGGTTATTATAATTCGCACCGCAATTTGCACAGAATACTGCCTGATCTTCCATCTGGGCACCACATTTTGGACATGATTTCATTTGTTATTCCTCCTCATCTTTTCCTTAACTACTATATCACATGATCTTCCAATTCAGAACCAGTCAGTTCAAACTGGTATCACCCTGAATAGATACAGTATAATACACAATACCTGATATGGCAAATCTTTTCTTGCCGCTTCTATTTTCTATTGGAGCATCTATTGGAACGTCCCTATTGGAAGGCATTTATGAAAAGCTCGGCGTCAATGGCTTCCTTTGCAATCTGCCAGCCACCCATTTCTTCATAAGCGGCATCCATCTTCTGTTTCTCCCGTGCTGCCCGTTTCGTATCTCCTACCGTGGAAAAGGCCTTATAGAAGCTCGCCGCCTCATAATACTTCGCCACTCCGTAATATTCCTTCTCTTCCTTATTTCCGGTTATGCCTGCTGCCACATTCTGATGATAGTGATCTACTAAGGGCGCATAGTTTCCATACTCCACACGGCTCCTTAAGGTGCTCTCTGAAATCCGGTTTGTAAAGGCATCATGTAAATTCTCAATCATCACAGCCGTTGAAGCAAGCAATATAATACAGAGAATACCGATCACACCCTTCATAATAAGCAGAATCCCCTGCTGCCGCCCAATCCGCAGCTTATTCTGTAATTTTTGTGCCATATCCCATCTCCTCATACTTCTGTTCCAGTAAAACCATTCTCTGTGCCTTGCTTAGCTTTGAAAAGCCTTCCGCTTCTTCCTTCGTAAGTCCCAGATAAGCCCGTAGAAGTGCTTCCACATCCTCTTCCATTCTCTGAAGCACCTGCTCCGTGTACGCTTCATCAACCGGATAGGAATCCATATTTTCCCTTGCTTTGGCAAAATTATCGCAATAGGCCGCGAGAGATTCAATCCGGCTGTCCTTCAGTGATTCGGCCTCAGCCTCCATCATTTCGAAGAGATTATCATAGATGTAGGCATAATGGTCTGCTGCTCTCATAATGACCGCATAGCTTTCATAGCCTTCGGTATAGACCCGGATATCCCGGGCTTCACAGAAGGCATGAAACCCAAGATAGTCCTCCTCTTCAAGATATTGATCCATCGTTTCAGTATATTCCTTTTCATACCTCTTTGACTGCAGATCGTGGATATTTCTCTTAATTGCATAGGCACTTCTTGTCACAAATAAAACCACCAGAATGAGCACCACAAGCACTGTGATAATAACTGCATGAGCCGTGATCTCACTATAATTCCTTGTTACTTTATATACTTCGCCCTGTGTCGTATCAAACCGGCTTTTATAAGCCTCCATGTCCTTTGCATGCTGCTTTGCATGTTCATTTGGTTTTCCACAATGCGGACAGAAATGATCCTCTAACGATAATGTTCCTCCACAGTATTTACAGTTCACGTATCTATTTTCCTTTCATCCATTTTTTAATATAGGCTTCACAGGTTTCATATTTTGGATATCCGTAGTTGCTTTTCACTTCCTCTTCAAACTTCTTAAGATCTTCCTGTGAAAAGTCCCAACGGCCCTCAAGGTCTGCAAGTGCCTGCTCCCGGAAGGGTTCCAGCTGCTCCCGGTCTTCCTTCGAAAGCAATACCGAATAGGAAATTCCTTTTAAAATCCAGTAGTCATTTAAAAGCAGGGTTTCCTGATATTCCTTGAGAATTTCTCCATTGGCTTCCCTTTCAAGACATTCCTCTGCCGTGTCACAGATCCCCCAGACCATCATAAATGACCAGTGTTCCCAGTCTGACAAATAAATCCCATTGGCAGTTTCCTGTTCGATGAAGGCATACAGCTCTGCATACTGTTCATTCGCAAACATTTCTTCCATCTTCGGATAATTTTCCTGTCTCCAAAGGTATTGTGTCTTCGCATCATAGGGTTCTTCCCGGTTCTTCCACGCAAGAAAGCCTGCACCAAGAACAATCACGATAATTGCAGCTACGGCAAGCTTTATTACCCATCCTGCCCGCTTCTTAATGGCTTTCACTGTTTCCTGTTCCGGTACTGCTCCAAGATCTTCCATCTCCGTACGGACATGCTCCAGTTTCTTTAAGTACTCCTCCTCTGCACCGGGATAATACATTGTGCCACAGTATGGACACTTGGCACTCTGTTCCTTAAACTCACCCCCACAATTTGGACAGATGACTTTTCTTTCATTCTCCATCGCTATAACGGCTCTCCTTCAATTCATCAGCATCCTTTTATCGTCCTGATTATTCCGCATTCTGCTCCATCTCACCCTGAATTTCATCCTCAGCTGCAGCCATTGCCTGTAAGGTCTTTGCGAGAAGTTCGTCTAACTCCCAGCCAAGCTGATCCGCACCGCGTTCAATCACTTCACGGGAGCAGCCTGCCGCAAAGCCTTTACTCTTATACTTTTTCTTTAAGGATTTTAATTCCATATCCTTCGTGCTCTTTGAAGGACGCATCAGGGCAGCTGCCCAGATGAGACCTGTCAGTTCGTCCGCCGCAAACAGTACCTTCTCCATTTCATGCTCCGGTGCCACATCGAGGGTCGTGCCGCACTCTACGGTAATGCCATAGCCGTGGGAGACCACACCGTGAATCACCTCCTCCGTTGCACCACCTTCTCTTAACATTTCAGGTGCTTTGAGGCAATGCTCTGCCGGATATAATTCAAAATCAATGTCATGCAGAAGTCCTACGATTCCCCAGAATTCTGCCTCCTCACCATAACCTAATTTCTGTGCGTACCACTTCATAACCGCTTCCACCGTAAAGGCATGCTGGATATGAAACGGATCCTTATTATACTTCTTTAATAAGGCAAGTGCTTCTTCTCTCGTAAGTCCTGCGTTCATGTTCTGTTCTCCTCTTTGGTTACTGTTCACTCCTACTTTGTTCCAGTAACCATCTTTTTTCTGCATCGTTTGTATCTTTTCCAGATCGTTAGATCAGTTTCATCAATTTACACTTTTCAATTCCTGCACTCCAGAACTCTTCGAGCGGGAGATTACGGATCTGGCAGACAATACTTGAATTCATCGCACCATGCCCGACAATCAGGACCTCCTTTCCCTCCTGCAGTGCCGGTTCCACAACTTCCTTCAAAAAGGAACCTGTCCTTGCAAACAGCTCCTCAAAGCTCTCTGCACCTTCAGGCGCCACATAATGCGTTGGATCCTTAAACAAAGTATATACCGGAGTGTCCCGATTTTCAAAAACATTTTCACTTCCCTCGCATACACCAAAGCACATTTCCTTAAGGCGGTCATCAAAAAGAATGGGTGTATCTCTTCCTTTTAAGAAAATCTCTGCCGTCTCGCGCGCCCGGATCAGTGGGGAACAGAAACAGACGTCAAACGAAACCTCCCGATAACGCTGTGCTGCTTCCTGTGCCATACGGCGTCCCGCATCGTTTAATGGAATATCCGTCCGTCCCTGTAATTTATAAGCATCATTCCAATCGGTCCTGCCGTGCCGCATAATATAAAGCATAATGATTTCCTCCTGCATTTTTATCCCCAATTATTCTACCTCTCTTTTCCCATAAAAACAAGGATGCCTGTATACACAGACACCCCTGCTTTGAATAAATAAGTGGATGGTAATTAGCTAATTAAAAACAGTTCAATTAATTCTTAATATTGAAGGCTCCGATTCCCGGATATACAGCGCTGTCGCCAAGTTCTTCTTCAATACGGAGTAACTGGTTATACTTTGCAACTCTTTCGGAACGGCTCGGTGCGCCGGTCTTGATCTGGCAGGTATTCAATGCCACAGCAAGATCTGCAATGGTCGTATCTGCGGTTTCACCGGAACGATGGGATGCAATTGCGGTGTAGCCTGCCTTGTGAGCCATCTTGATTGCTTCAAGTGTTTCAGATACGGAACCGATCTGATTCAACTTAATCAGAATGCTGTTACCACAGCCAAGTTCAATACCCTTAGACAGACGTTCGGTGTTCGTAACAAAGAGGTCATCTCCAACAAGCTGCACCTTATGTCCAAGCTCTCTGGTAAGCTTCTGCCAGCCTTCCCAATCCTCTTCATCCAATGCATCTTCAATAGAAATGATCGGGTATTTATCAACGAGCTTTTTCCAATGCTCGATCAAACCTTCGGAAGTAAATTTTGTTCCTGCCTTGGGTAGAATGTACTCTCCCTTTACGGATCCCTTCCACTCACTGGAAGCGGCATCCATGGCAATCATGAAATCCTTGCCCGGTTCATATCCGGCATTCTTTACAGCCTCCAGAATATACTGGATTGCTTCTTCATCACTTGCAAGGTTCGGTGCGAAACCACCTTCATCACCTACGGATGTTGCAAGTCCTTTGGACTTTAATAATGCAGCAAGTGCATGGAACACTTCCGCACACCAGCGAAGCGCTTCCTTGAAGCTCGGAGCACCAACCGGCATAATCATAAATTCCTGAACGTCTACAGTATTGGCTGCATGGGCGCCGCCATTTAAAATATTCATCATCGGAACCGGAAGACGATTTCCAGAAATGCCGCCAAGGAAACGGTAAAGAGGAATATCCAGTGCCTGGGATGCTGCTCTTGCTGCCGCAATGGAAACTGCAAGGATCGCATTGGCTCCTAAATTGGATTTGTCCTTTGTACCATCTGCCTTGATCATCGCCTGATCAATGGCATAAATGTCACTTACATCCATTCCGGTAATGGTGTTGGCAATCACGGTGTTGATATTCTGAACCGCCTTCGTTACACCCTTTCCTAAATATCTGCTCTTATCGCCGTCTCTTAATTCCAAAGCTTCAAATTCACCGGTAGATGCTCCGCTCGGTGCCGTACCTCTTGCGGTTGTTCCGTCTACCAAAGTAACCTCTGCCTCTACAGTAGGATTTCCTCTTGAGTCAAGAATCTCTCTTCCAATTACTTTTTCAATCTCTAAATAGTTCATTTACCTGCATCTCCTTTACGATGAACTTCCCTATACAGATGTCCTGCAAGTGTGCGTCTTGCAGGACATCCTCGTTACCATAAAGTACTTATAGCACCGAAAGGGCTTCACATGATTTATTCATTAGTTAGTCACATCTAACTTACGAATAAATTACCACAAATCACATGGTAAATCAATATCTGCTTTTGAGAATGATTCTCACTTGCAACTATTCAGAGCCATGCAAATCATGGAAATATGGATGTCGAATGCTCGCATTCGTAAAGACATATGACATGATTTATATGGCGAAGTAACCACATTCGTAAAACTCAAGCTGCAAAGCAGCGGTTTTACGAATGCGGTTCTGAATAGTTGCATCACTCTTCTTCGGTAAGTTCAAATTCTGCTTCCAGATCGTCCTTCACCAGTTTGTATTTTCCGGGTGAAAGTGTTCCAAAGGGAGTAAGGTCATAGGTTTCCGTATTTACTGTAAGATCCGGAATGATATGTGCGATGTCCGTCCATCCATATTCCTGCTTCGGTTTCACCTCTACCCATTCCTCCCCTTCAAGCTTCTGTAAAGAATATTCATTGCCATATTCCATCTCATAGCCGCTGTGATTGTCGATTTCTACGGTCAGAATTCCATCTTTATAACCGACAACACGCATGGTAATATCCAGTGGCAGCGTGGAAATGTTCTGATCCTGTGATCCGTGACCGGGTAATTTACCTGCAAGAAAAATAGAGGTCGGTCCATCCGCTCCTCCAATGATGGATACGGAAGCAGATCCATCCTGATACAGCTTCACATGAGTTGCCGCAAATCCACCGATTCCTGCAAGAACTACAATGCCTCCGGCTAAAATCCATACCTTTTTATTCTGATACCATTTTTTCATTCTCTACTCCTTCTACAGATTACTTTAACTGTAATCCATCCTTAAATGCATATCCTGCTCCGCTTTTCTCATCGGCTGCTTCAATAATTAATATATAACCCAACGGATAAAATTTGTAAATACAAAGCTTAAGCATTCTTTCACATATTGGCCTTCTAAATTTCAGAATAAAGTATAAAAAAGAGACTCCGAAAGAAGTCTCTCTTAGTTAACCAGTATATACCCAACGGTTACAATTTCTATTAGTCAGTTTTTCTATTCCCATATTTCTCTTAAAAATCTTACCGATTCTGCCACATCCTGGTCTAGCTTTTCATCTGGACAATTATCAGATAAATCATGCCACATACGAATATCTTTTCCCACAGTTCCACCCATTCGCACAAAAGGTTCCATCACAACAGTGCCTGTATATTCTATATCATGTAGTGCTTCTCCAATCTCGTCCCACGGGATTCGTCCTCCCCGAAATGGCGGTCTTCTATTTGCCTCTCCTAAATGAAAATGTCCCAAATATTTCCCCGCCATACGTATTGCATCACCAAAAGAATCCTCTTCGATATTCATATGGAAGGTGTCTAACATTACCTTGACATTGGGTCGATCAATTTTTGCTACAAAGTCCACGGCTTCTTCACAGGTATTTAGCATATACCCTTCAAAACGATTCAGCACTTCCATTCCCAGAGCAATTTCATATTCTGCTGCCATATCCGCAAGGATTCGAACATTCTCGATTCCTCTTTTCATATCTTCTTTTTTATTAAGTGGTAAGGAATAATCTACCGGCCAATAGGAATACAAGCTTCCTCCAAGCTGTTTAATTCCGGCAATATTCATTTTTTGGAAAGTCTTCTCAAATTTATCAAAAGCAGATTTTACAATCATCGGATCTGCACTAGAAATATTATGTGTTGCATCATTTCCATATCCGCCTGTCAAAATTATCCCTTCAGCATCAGCCGCTTCTTTTAACTGATACAGATACTCATTTTCTGTATCAGAAAAATTATGACATGCCACCTCCAAAATATCAAATCCTAATTTTTTAACTTTCCGTATATAGGGAATAAAATCTCCACCCCATTCCTTTTCCCAATAAGCATAATATATACCATATAACATATATCATCCACCTTTCTGTGAAAGTAACCACGAGATATGTGAATCCCATTATCCAACTCTCACTTTTCCATTTATTTACTTTTTATACATCTTTTTTTGTCATTTCTTTCCTTAATTTATGTGGTATCAGCCATTCCAATTGCTTCACGTACATCAATCATACCAGCTCCTATCAAACCTTCCAGAGCTGCTCCATAAGCTGCCTCCTCCTGTTGTACTGCAAGACGCAACGGCATATGGAACTGCTGGCTCACAATATTCTGCAAATAGCTATTTCTTCGAAGACCATTCCCGGATGCAATTACCCGTTTTTTTCCATCCGCAGCATCCTTTCCCATCTTTAGATACATCTGGTACAATTCATCTGCCATTCCCTCCAAAAAACCTACAGTCATGTCCTCCGGTGTAAAATTATCTATTCCGATATTTCTGATGGATCCACGTAATTCCGGCTGTTCCCTTGTTCCGGAAAATCTTGTATCTATAATGAGCTTTTCTTTCTTTGGACTTACACTTTTTGCAGTCGCTTCTTCTAAAAAACATGTCATCATTCCATATATATCTTTTTCCTTCTCTCCTAATGCTATGGCACACATTTCAAAAAACTGTTTTAAAATTGCATATGCTCTTCCTCCACACAGTGAAGAACCGGAAAGGATATATCCACCTCTGATAAATGGTCTTGTTTCAAATTCTTCCGCTGTATAATAATGTTCAGAATATACAGAAACCTGTCCTCCAGTTCCCATATTTACCAAAATATCTTCTCTGACATTGCTAACAGCTCCTAAAAAACTTGCCTGATTATCACCTATTGCAACACATACCGGTATATCTCTATATGTTCCTATTATTTGAAAATCTTCTGTCACATTTGGAAGAATTTGTACATTTAAATTTAATTTACGAAATGCCTCTTCTATAAACTTGTTATTCTTCACATCGAAGAGTCCCAAGCTTGCGGCATTACTACTATGTATTAATGGCTTAGTTCTTCCTGTCAATACCATTCCCAAATAATCAGCAATAGTACACAAGCCAACTGCAGCTATTGACATCTGCCCCATAATGTTATTGTAATAATGTGTTACCAGTCCATATCCTGAATAAATCTTCGTTTTACTGACTTCCTCTATGATCTCGCAGCAATTTCTTCCATTTTGACATTTTTGATTTCCTCTTTCATCCTGCCATGTATACAAGGGACTTACATGCTTTCCATAACTATCTACATAAACGATTCCATGCATTTGACCCGTTAACCCTATTACGCCTATATCTTTATATTCACATAAAATATCATTTAACAAGTGAATTACTTTGTGCATAATCATAGCCGGATCCTGAATCTTCTCCCAGGATACACCGGTTTCAAGGAAACCCGGATTTGCAATGGTATAGGATTTTATCATTTCCCTGGTCTGACCATCCACAACTACAAAGCTAATAGTTGTTGTCCCGATATCTATTCCCAATGCTTTCATTTTCTTTTCCTTTATTATCCGTCAACCTTCAGTAATTTAAAAATAATTTGTATAGAAATCGTCATATTTGTTTTATAATATACATTATGGTTGACGATCCGGTTTTTCATCTATGTTCCCAAAATATCACGATAATGTCTAAAAAGATTTTCTCCATTTACTGATTTTGATACCCAGTGTTTTCCCTCTGGAGTCGGCCTGTAATCAATATATCCCTGGAACATTCTGCTATCCAAATCAACATTGACATTTCCTTTCTCATACTCAACCACATCATCATAAAATACGGATAACGTTGGTGATGGATCATGAAATCCTACACCGTCAACGCTTTGAAACCATATCCGTGCCATATCCATCAACGGAGCTGTTTTTTCGCAATCAAATACTTTAAAAAATTCATCCGGATTCAAAACTATTTTCCTTGTAAGATCATATCCGACAGAATGATGCTCCTTTACGGGTGCACGATATACTATACTTGTTGCATGGGGATCCACAGATGCATTCATATCACAAATTCCCATATATATATATCTTATTCTTTCGCTATTTATAAATGCGCTCAATGGATTATCTGGAATTGTCCCTTCAATATTGGAAAACTGCCCACACATAAGATATAAACCTTTAAGTAATTTAGGAATTTCCGGGTCAACAGAAAACAGTAATGCAATATTAGTCATCGGTGCCACCGCAATTAATGTGATTTCTCCCGGATTTTCCCGAATTGTTTTTCTTAAAAATTCTATTGCATATCCTTTACGGAATTCCTTCTGATGTGGCCATTTGCTTAACACTTCTTTCTGTGGTGCATAACATTCTATCTGATCCACTACCAGACAGCCATCCGGTCCAGGGTATATTGGTATATCCGGTCTATTGGCATGTAAACACAACATACTTGCCAATTTTGCCCGTTCTTCTGCTTCACCAGTACACGTAGTAATCCCTAGCAATTCACATCTTGGCTCATTTAATAAAAAAGTAAGCGCCAATGCATCATCAATATCGGTTCCTATATCGGTATCAAACAAAATTTTCAACTTATCCATAGTATTTCTCCTGTAAAAGCGGCAATTTTCGAGTCTCTGACAGGACTTCCCCAGCCCCAACCAATGCTATAAATACCATTGTCATCTTTATATGCATCAATCAGGACTGGAATAGCGTCCTCCACAATTTCAGTATTTCGTTGTTTGTACTATCATATTGTACTTAAATTCCTATAGAAAACATCTTATTAATTATACGTCATGCTTGTTTTACGACCCAAATTATGGTTGACAATCCGGATTTTCATTTATGTTCCCAAAATGTCACGATAATGTCTAAAAAGATTTTCTCCACTTATCGATTTCGATACCCAGTGTTTTCCCTCTGGAGTCGGCCTGTAATCAATATATCCCTGGAACATTCTGCTATCCAAATCAACATTGACATTTCCTTTCTCATACTCAACCACATCATCATAAAATACGGATAACGTTGGTGATGGATCATGAAATCCTACACCGTCAACGCTTTGAAACCATATCCGTGCCATATCCATCAACGGAGCTGTTTTTTCGCAATCAAATACTTTAAAAAATTCATCCGGATTCAAAACTATTTTCCTTGTAAGATCATATCCGACAGAATGATGCTCCTTTACGGGTGCACGATATACTATACTTGTTGCATGGGGATCCACAGATGCATTCATATCACAAATTCCCATATATATATATCTTATTCTTTCGCTATTTATAAATGCGCTCAATGGATTATCTGGAATTGTCCCTTCAATATTGGAAAACTGCCCACACATAAGATATAAACCTTTAAGTAATTTAGGAATTTCCGGGTCAACAGAAAACAGTAATGCAATATTAGTCATCGGTGCCACCGCAATTAATGTGATTTCTCCCGGATTTTCCCGAATTGTTTTTCTTAAAAATTCTATTGCATATCCTTTACGGAATTCCTTCTGATGTGGCCATTTGCTTAACACTTCTTTCTGTGGTGCATAACATTCTATCTGATCCACTACCAGACAGCCATCCGGTCCAGGGTATATTGGTATATCCGGTCTATTGGCATGTAAACACAACATGCTTGCCAATTTTGCCCGTTCCTCTGCTTCACCAGTGCACGTAGTAATCCCTAACAATTCACACCTTGGCTCATTTAATAAAAAAGTAAGCGCCAACGCATCATCAATATCGGTTCCTATATCGGTATCAAATAAAATTTTTAACTTATCCATAGTATTTCTCCTATAAAAGCGGCAATTTTCAAGTTCCATCTTTTTTAATTTTTATATTCAGTTTAGTCTATCGGATTTAGTTCTACCGCCTTCCGCATTTCTTCAGCTGCTGCCTTAATTCCATCCTGTGCTTTCATTTCATTCGCATAAATAGATGACATATATCTGTCAAAAATAGTAGCCATATCAACATATGCCGGCGAAGCCTGAAGGCATTTTGCTCCATCCTTTGGAATGTCCATAAAAAGCTCTTCATAATTCACAACATAGTCAAAGTTCTTTGCCATCTCTTTCATACATGAATATCTGCCTGGTACAGCATCAAGTCCAAAAAATTCGGATTCATAAAATTTACTGGAACACCATAATGCAAATTCACATGCCTCATCATAATATTGGGTAGTTGATGATACCCCGGCACATCCAGGAGCATATAGTGTTGTAGAGTCATACTTAGATGGCACACGTACCACTGCCAAATCTTTGAAATCACTGGCTGCATATGTTGCAATATCCCACTTACCACTACAAGTCATGGCAATATTACCGTTCATCAAAAGTTGTGCGTTATTAATGGATGCATCCGGTACAGGTGCATAGCCATCTACATAAACCATATCCTGAAACATCTGTGCAAGTTCTATGGACTTATCACTGTCGAAGGTTACTTCTGTCTGATCATCACTTAAATATGATGTACCAAAATTATTCAGCCACTGCTGATACAGGAAATAACTTTGTGGTATTCCAAATCCATACTGTGTCGTTACTCCATTTTCCTTGATAGTTAATTTTTCACAATAATCCATAAATGTATCGAAATCCCAATTCACATCCGGAATCTCAAGCCCTGCTTCTTCCAGTAGTTTGGTATTAAGCCAAATAACGGAACTTCCCCAGCCCCAGCCAACACCGTAAATATCATCACCATCTTTATATGCATCAATCAGTGCCGGAATGGTATCCTCTACAATTTCATTATATTCTTCCTGATGGGAATCCAGATATTGATTTATTGGTTGGCATAATCCCATTTTTTTAAGACTGGAATAGCCCTCTATGGCCATTGTAAACACATCGGGTGCTGTGCCTGATGCCTGCATGGTCTGTAATTTTGTAAAATAATCATTCCATCCTGATTCGGAATCTGCAGTAATTAAAACAAGTTCTACATCTACATTAGGATGTGCTTTTTCATATTCCGCCAGAATTGTATTATTAAACCAATCAATACCACCTGACGCCTCTGAAATATATCCAGCGTTAACTCCAAAGCGAAGATGTATTTTCCCATCATCTGTTGTTACTGAATCAGAATTTTGTTTCGTGTCCACTTCTCCTTTTGATGAACATCCTAATAATCCAACTGTAAGTAAGGACACAACAAGAACCGAGGATAATATAACTTTTAACCTTTTCATATTTTCTCTCCTTTTTTATTTTTTATTTTCTATCGTTATACAAGAGTGATTGGACCGTACCATTATTTTCTAGCTTTTAATACCAGATATCATAACACCTCCCATCAAATGTTTTTGTCCTACAACATAAATCATTAATGGTACTATCAATGCCAAAATCACGCCTGCCATTACCAAAGAAAGATTGGTAGCCCCCATGTTTCCCTTCAACAATGTCAGTCCCAAAGGCAGTGTCATTTTTGAGTTTGTTGAAATAAAAATCATAGGTCCAAAAAAGTTGTTCCATGTAGAAATAAAATGCATAAATACAACAACTAAAATTGGTGCTTTAGACATCGGAATAATAACATGATTCAAAACCTGTATTTTGCTTGCACCATCTAAATAAGCAGCTTCATCATAACTTTTCGGGATCGTGAGCATAAACTGTCGTAATAAAAATATTCCTAATGGATAATAGGTTTGTGTTACAATCAATGACCATAATGTGTCTATTAACTTAAGACGACTTAATGTCATAAAATTGGGGATAATAATAGATTGAGAAGGAATCATTAGTCCCGACAACAAAATAACAAAAAGTATATTTTTAAATTTAAATTCAATACGTGAAAACGCATATGCTGCAAAGCACGATACAACGAGCTGTATCACAAGTGCAGAAACAGAAACAATAAAACTATTTTTCACAAAATCAAAAAAGTTCAACTTTTGAATCACATCAACATAATTCTGCCATTTGAATTCTGTAACAAAAAAACTTGGCGGCAAGGCAAAGGACTCAGCCGGTGCTCTATGCGAAGTGGCAAACATCCACAAAAAAGGCAAAATCATAAAGGCGGAAACTAAAAACATCATTAAAGTTCGTATTAGTACTGAAAGCTTCTTCATTCTCTTCTCCTTATTCATAGTCATAATTAACCCATTTCTTTTGTACTACAAACTGTATAATCGTAAGTGTAAATACTACTACAAATAACACTGTAGCTATAGCTGATGCATAACCCATATTATAGCTGTAAAACGCTTTTTGATAGATATAAATCGCAATCGTTCTGGTGCTGTCACCAGGACCTCCGTTTGTTAAGAAGTACGGCTCATCAAAGCACTGAGCCACCCATATAATGGTAATCAAAGAAACATAAAACAGTGAAGGAGTTATTAACGGCAATGTTATTTTAAAGAATACCTGTCGTTCATTCGCACCATCTATTCTTGCAGCTTCATAGTATGATTCAGGAACATTTCCCAATCCTACAATAAAATAAAGAAATGCTGTGCCCGTAAACTTCCATATACTAAAAATTAAAATTGCAGCAAATGCATATTTAGAAGATACCAACCATGGAATTCCTTCATCTATAATTCCTAATTGCCTTAACCCCCAGTTTATAACACCAAAGTCTTTGTTAAACATATATCCCCATGCAATGGCTACTGCTGAAGTTGTAACTACGGATGGGAAATAAATTGCCGTCTTAAGGATACCTTTCCATACACCATTTTTTGTCTTATGTACTCCCAAAGCAAATAATAGTCCACATATTACTTGAGCCGGAGCCAAAATCAACAGAAACTTCACACCGTTCCATGCTATCGTTTTTGTCATCGGATCACTAACAAACTCTTTAAAATTATCTAATCCTACCCATTTAAAATCACCTAATATATTAAATTGTGCATAACTATATTTAAAAACCGTTGTAAGGATTGGTATTCCACAAAATATCATGAAAAAAATAAATACAGGCAAAATAAACAAATATCCAGATAAATTATCTCTAAACTTACGATTCTGTATCAATTTTTGAAAACCACCCCTGTTCATAGATTGCTTTTTCATTGGAACCCTCCTTTTATTAACTCTTCGATATCTTTCATTTTGTAGCAATCGTCATATTGCATTTGAGTAAACGATTACTCTATGGGTTTATTGTAATCGTTTACCCACTTCTTGTCAATATTTTTTATTCTATTTACAATATTACTCACAATCGTTTAATTATTTCGATATAATTGTGCAATATGCCTATAGATGGTTTGCTGACCATTACAGCTTGTACAATCATTTCTACAGGTAGATACCTGATATGAATATACTGTCTCCTCTGAAATTCGTCTTGTAAAAGACATGCTTTTTATGCATAAAATAAGATCTTCTGTGATATATAAATTTATATAATCACAGAAGATCTCCTATATCTTTATTTAAAAGATTATTACATATGTTAGCATTCTACTGCTATACAGTCTCCCTCTCAACTAACTCTACCGGCAAAATGTGCTTGGAATATCCCGTATCAGAATGTATCATTCGAATGATCGTATCTGCTGCCAATTCTCCAAATTCCATATAATGTTGGTGCACGGTTGTTAAATTAGGTATCACTTGTGTGCATTGCGGAATATCGTCAAAGCCTATCACTGCAATCTGCTCTGGTACCGATATTTTTCTGTCATAAAAATACTTAAGTCCCCCAATAGCCAAACGATCCGATGAATAAAAAATGCCATCTACATCATGTATCTCTTCATAAATATAGCGAGTAGCCTGATATCCTTGTTCTTCATTTACAAAATCAACCCGTCTTACCAAGCTTTCATCATATGCCTGCCCGGCCTCTTTCAAAGCCTGAATATAACCGTTTAATCTGTATTCCTGTGTAGCAATTGCTTTATTTTGCAATACAATTGCTATCTTCTTTTTTCCGGCTTCTAACAGTCGTTTTGTTGCAATATATCCGCCTTGCCGATTATCACTCCCAATAAATGCTGCAAAATGTTGAGAATCTGCAAAATTAGGCTGACGGTCTATATATACTGCCGGAATATTTTCGATTGGTTTTATTTTTTGATCACCACTAACATATATAATGCCACCAATTTGCAGAGCTTTCAGCATTTCTATATATTCTCCCTCCAGCTCTACCTCATCGTTTGTATCACAGATAATTGCCATATACCCCTTCTTTATCAGTTCATTCTCAATTTTCTTTACAATATGTGCAAAAAATTCATTTGTGATATCCGGAACAATAACCCCAATGACCTGTGCTTTATGGACGCGAAGTCCTCGTGCCAGTTCATTCGGTCTATAATTATATTGTTCTATAATATCCAATACTTTCCTTTCCGTTTCTTTTGAAAAACGGCCATTTTGATTGATCACACGAGATACTGTCGCAACAGATACTCCTGCCAGCCTTGCAATATCTTTAATAGACAATTTATTTTCTTTCATATGGGTAATCCTTTACTCATTTTTAATAATTCTACTAAAAAAAAATACGGTTGTAAATACATAATTGAATAACTGATTGTTACCCTTTAAAATAGACCCATGAATTTTAAAATAAAAGCGCTGTTTTCACTTTCATTTCCCCATTGACATTTCAGATTCTCAATGATATCATTTTGATATCAGATAAATATAATTATCATGTAAAGGAGTGAATTCATTATGGAAGAAAAAGTTTTAAACAAAAAGAAAAACGGAATGGCTATGATGCTGCTTTTTATTGCTCTTTATATCGTTGCAGCGATTTTAATGTGTATCGGTGTTGACCATTCAAAGCCTCTGTGTGTTGTTGCTGTGATCTATCTCGGAATCGGCTGGATTCCTTTCCTTGGCCTTAAGGTTTTAAAACCGCAGGAGGCTTTAGTACTTACTCTCTTTGGTAACTATGTCGGTACCTTAAAGGAAGCCGGATTTTACTTTGTGAATCCCTTCTGTACCGCTGTCAACCCGGCTGCCGCTACCAAACTGAATCAGAGTGGTATTGATGCCCCGACAGGCGGTGCCCTCTCTTCTCTCAAGATTTCTACCGGTACAACGGGTGAAATAAATGCTGCCCAAGCTGCCAGCAAGAAGGTCTCTTTAAAAATTATGACACTCAATAATAACCGTCAGAAAATCAATGACTGTCTCGGTAACCCGATCGAAATCGGTATTGCAGTAATGTGGCGTGTCGTTGATACTGCCAAAGCTGTATTTAATGTCGATAACTATAAGGAATACCTGTCCCTGCAATGCGACAGTGCCCTGCGTAACATCGTACGTATTTATCCTTATGATGTATCTGCAGGTGTCGATACGACAGGGGACGGTCAGGCCGATGAGGGCAGTCTTCGCGGTTCCAGTGAAGTCGTTGCCGAGCGGATCCGTCAGGAAATTCAGGAAAAGGTTGGAGAAGCCGGTCTTGAAATTATCGAAGCCCGGATTACCTATCTTGCCTATGCTCCGGAAATTGCTGCTGTAATGTTACAGCGTCAGCAGGCATCGGCTATTATCGATGCCCGTAAAATGATTGTAGACGGTGCAGTCGGTATGGTTGAAATGGCTTTAGAACGTCTTAACGAAACCCAGGTAGTAAACTTAGACGAAGAGCGGAAGGCTGCCATGGTTTCCAACCTGCTCGTGGTACTTTGCGGCAACCATGATGCACAACCCGTTGTCAACTCTGGAAGTCTGTATTAATGGCAGAAAAGAAACAGGTCCCCTTACGTCTATCTGCTGCCCTTTACGATGCCATAGCCGCTTGGGCCGAGGACGATTTTCGTTCCGTAAACGGGCAGATTGAATATCTGTTAACCGAATGTGTGAAACAGCGAAAGAAGAACGGGAAATATGTCTCCGACGACATTGACGCTCCCATTGAGCTGGATATTAAATAAAGGAATTTCAAAATATAAGCATCAAAGAAGGCGATACCTCCCTCTACCAAAGGAAAATATCGCCTTCTAATTATTTTCTTTAATATTAGTATCAATGATTCGTCAGGATTACGGTCCAACTCAAACAGCCTACCACTGAATCTCACTCCAGCGGTAAGGCTGTATTTTACTTAGAAGATAGGTACTTCCAAAGATATCATCTCTTTTGGAACACCGCATTCGTTTTCGAAGTATGCTGCTACTCTCTGTCGGACGGTCTCTTCAGGCGTAATCTCTATTAACTTTTTTCTGTATGTATCATAATAGCATTCCTTACCTTCACGCTTATAGATAGCCGGTAATGGGATTGCCTTAAGCTCTTTTTCTACTATCAAAAACCGTCCCTCCTCTGTCATCTATCCCACTGCCTACAACTACCCAAAATAGTCGAGTTGCCGGATTGGTTGTCACCCTTTTTCATTTTCCAAAAATCATCCCAAAATGCCTGACATCTAATCCACTGTCTCAAATCGTGACATCTAATCCGAGGTTACAACCTGACACACATTTTGCAGTGGATATGTTTCCATATAAGAAAACCAGGCTTTTCCAGAAGTCTGGCTTCAGATCCAAACCTCCGAAAAAGCCCGGAAATACGCCGCTTTCTGGCTTTTATTTATCTTTCCTTGACATCAAGACTACCGTCTCGACATGCACCGTCTCGCAAAACTGATCCACGCTGCAGCTGCGCTGAACCTCATAACCAGCTGCCAGAAATGCTGGTAAATCTCTTGCAAGACTTGTTGGTTTGCAGGAGATATAGACGATGTTTTCTACTCCATATGCCAGGATCTTCGGCAGCGCTTTGGGGTGGATTCCATCGCGAGGGGGATCCAGAATGATCATATCTGGTTTTTCAGTAAGATTGTCTAGGACTTTCAGGACGTCACCTGCGATGAAACGGCAATTGGTGAGACCATTTAAGGCGGCATTTACTTTTGCAGCTTCCACAGCTTCCTCAACAATTTCCACGCCGATAACCTCTTTCGCAACAGAAGCAAGAAGCTGGGCAATAGTTCCAGTACCGCTGTAGAGGTCAAATACTTCTTTATCCTTGGTGTCACCAATGTAATCACGCACAATGGAGTACAATACTTCGGCTGCCAGTGAGTTTGGCTGGAAGAAGGAAAATGTACTAATCTTAAACCGCAGACCCAGCAACGTTTCATAGAAGTAATCCTGTCCATAAAGTAATCTGGTTTCATCGCTCTGCACCACATCAGACAGAGAATCATTGATAATGTGCATAATTCCCACGATTTTTCCCTCCAGCGGAAGAGCCAGAAGCCTTGATACCAGCGGCGCATAGTCGTACTCTGCCTGGTTTGTGGTGATCACATGTACCAGAATTTCACCAGAGGTCACACCACGGCGCAGAAGCAAGTGGCGCAGATAACCAGTATGCTGCATTTTCTTATAATGCACAGCCCCAAGCTCTGTAAAAAAG
>ERZ1106939.167-NODE-167-length-56002-cov-16.934849_pt1 | contig 56002 bp, 54 predicted proteins | sample MGYA00403669_ERZ1106939 | MGnify/ENA primary metagenome ERZ1106939 (study PRJEB35170, sample SAMEA104062447) | human gut metagenome | biome: human gut; feature: human-associated habitat; material: faeces | place: Denmark | collected 2012-09-28 ...
TATGCGCATAGAGGTCCGTTACCATCCGTGCCTGCGCGTGTCCGGTGTCACCCTGAACGGCTTTGATGTTGCCGCCGCCGATCTGTAGCTTCAGAGAAGCGCTGCAGTGGCGCAGACTATGAAATACCACTGGACGCAAGTCATAATCTGCGATTAACTTGCGCAGCAGAGCAGCAATCTGACGCTCTTCATATGGCCGCCCGTCTTCATGCGCGATGACCAAGCCGTAATCGGCGTATTCGTCACCAATTAACAACTTGAGCGCATCCTGCGAACTTTTCACCTCACGCAAAGCCAACGCTACTGTCTTTGGCAGATAAACCTTGCGGACACTGCTTTCGGTTTTAGGTGATTTCAGAACCAGTGAAGTGGTAGAATCGGTTTGCTTCCATTCAGGAAAGGTGAAGATGACTTGGGAACGGCCACGGTGGGCAAGGGCTTTCAGGCTATCCTTTTGACAGCGCTTCAGCTCCTTGTTCACAAAGACATGGGCAGTACCATCGTGAATACTCTCGTCCGAAAAATCCACACAATCCCATGTGAGGCCCAGAATTTCTCCGATCCGCATGGAACAGCCTAGGGCCAGAAGCATAGCAGTATGGAGGACTGGATCTGAGCAGCAATCCAGCGCGTACTGCGCTTCGCTGGCACTCCATACGTCCCGCTCAGCAGAACGGTATTTGGGAAGCGTGACGCGCTCTGCTGGGTTACTGGAGATATACTCCCATTTGACCGCCTGATTCAAGGCGCTTCTGAGCAGTGCATGAGTCTTCTCAATCACGGAGAGGGAGACGGTAGCATCGGTCTTCTTATGACCTTTTAGGATAACTGCGGGCTTATCCTGCAGGGAATCGTAAAAGAGATCCAGATCGTGGGTGGTCAGATCTTTAACGGCCACATTCCCAAGGTAGGGCTTGATATAGTGTTCGATCCGATGCTTGCTGCAGGACAGAAACGAGTCGCCCCAGTGATTCAAGCCATATACTTGCACATACTCGTCCATCAACTCGCCCACAGTGATATACTTCTGCCTTGTGGACCGAATTGGAATGGGAACGGGTTTTGGCGGTTGGAAGACACCGAGGGACTTTTCATATTCAATTTGAGCGATACGAAGATTTGCTTCCTCGTACGAGGAAAAGCGTTCATAGAACGGTTTTGAATATCCGGGACAGCGGTATGAGATCTCATATTGCTGTCCTTTTTTGCGTGGTTTCATTGTTACTCCTTTGCAGTATCACGGCCAATGGCGGCCGGCGTCCTCCTTCCTGCTGCATAAGTGGAGTACCCATTCATGCGGCGAGTATAGCATGGGCGGCTGAAAAATTCAACCGCCCATGCCTTTGTCAGGAGCGAGAAGAAGTTAGATAGTCGATCAGGGCTTGCTTGGGAATCCGCAGCTGGCGTCCAATTTTAACGCTGTAGATCTGCTTGGAGCGCACCAGTTCATAAGCTGTATTTCTCCCAATACCGAGAATGGGCATCAGGTCCTCTACCCGGAGAGTCAGCGGGAGTTCATCGAAAGAGTGATAATTACTGCTCATGCTTGTCACCCTTTCTCACAGAGGCCAGATAGATATTGGTCACATCCGGCCGCTCATGGCCTAACAGACGGGAGACCTCAAAATGGGCGTCCAGAGGGCTCTTGCCGTTGTTGACCAGTTCCTGGTACTTCTCCGCCGCGTATGTATGGCGAAGCCCATGGAAGGTCATAGGGCGGTCGGAATCCACATCCCGCACTTCGTCTCGGTGCCGAATGATGAAGAATTGCAGATGGTTGATGGCCCTATCCGTAGGCATATCATCATGCACCAGCAGCTTATGACCGCGTGGCGTGCGCTCCAGCTGCTTCCGCATGGCGATGGCGATCTGCTCGTTGATGGGAACCGTCCGCACCTTGCCGCCCTTGCCTTTGATGGTGATGGCATTCTCCCGGAGTGCCCGCTCCGCCGTGGCGGTGTCGATGCGGAAGCACTCATGGATACGGAGGCCAGCATACCGGGCTAAATAGAGAGCGAGAATGAAGTCATAGCGGTCAATAGCCAATGCCTTACCCAGCATCTTGTTGAACTCCGTCATGCTCCAGGTGCGGTCTGTTCCTCCGAAGCAGCGACGCTCCAGTTCCACGGCCAGTTCATTGTTAGTGGGAAGCCGGTATTTGGGATTGCTCATCTTGTCGTGGAAGAACCGGATAGCCGCCAGGTCCGTTTTGATGGTACTGGGGGATGTGCCCTTCTCCTGCATCCAAAGGACATAGCTGGTCAGATGCTTGCCGCTGATGTTCTCCAGCTTTTGCAGATGGTACTCTGCAGCGAGGTAGGCGCAGAACCGTTTGCACGCCTCGTAGTAGCGCGCCTTGGTGCGAAAGCTGCCTTGTCGGTTATGCCGCGCCAGCTTGTCCAACTGTGCGACAAGGGAGCGGAAGGGGCCTTTATTTTGAATGGTAGCCATATATGTAGATCTCCTTAGAAGTCGTTATCGTGTTCAGATGGGCGCACTTCACCCGTTGGCAAATGGTTCCGTTTCCGCTTCCTTTCCGCGGAATGGAGGTCCTTGAACGGTGAAAAGGCCTTGCGGCGTCTACCGTTTTGCGGTGCGGCCCGAAACCTGTCTCTTTTTACTTTTGCCTCGGTCAGTACGATACCGCGTGGGGCGTGCGCCCTGCCATCTGCGATGGCGGCGGTGAACACCAGGCCGCTGAACTCGGCTGCAGCTGCTGACAAATCGGAAGCAGCTGCCGGTGTTCTTTGATCCGCACCGGCTGTGGATCGGGAGTGTGCGGTTCCTGCGCCGCCGGTTCGGGCACGCTGCCCGGGCGCAGGGGTGAGACCTTTGCCGAGGTCTCGTGAGGCGCTTTCTCCTGTATCCTCAAACCGCCCCGATCTGAGAGGAATCCATGCTGTTTTCTGCCTATCCTTCCATCCTTCCTGCCGCCTCGTGGCCTCCGGCCGGCAAAGCCGGTGGCTGCTCCGACGAGCGAGGCTCCATACAAAAAACGCAAAAAGAGACGCGGCAGACCGGATGTCTGCTTCGTCTCTTTGCTTCAGCGGCACAGCGCGAGCGCCCGCCGCGAAATTACTTCTTATCGTTTTAAGTATTATACCGCCGAAAACGGTTAAGGTTTCTGCGGAATCTTTTTTCTTTCCAATCTTCTTTTTTCAGACGAATGGGCGCACTTGTCCCACTACAGTCGCCGTTCCTCCCTAACTTACTCCGCCCTAACTTACTTCGCCCAAGGGATGCTTCGCGGCAAGCAGATATTTCTTGCCCAGTGCACCGCGAGACTCCTAATACAAGGCTATTGTAGCAGAGCCATCGAGCGCTGTATAGTTGGAGTTTTTCCATAGTCTACAGAATACAAAAAGAGACGAACTGGCATAAAGTTGCCTTTCGTCTCTTCCCAATATGCCGAGCAGCTGCAAACCCACTTGGCAAAAATCCATACAAACACAGAGCAGATATGCTCCTCAAAAGGGCATAGTAATCTCCTATAAGTGTTACATAACGTACAAACCTAACTACGTGCACAGGCGGATCACTCCGCACATAGGCCGGACGGCCTACGCCTCCGAGGAGGAAAGCGTGCATAGAATCAATTACAATTTTTGTATACCACAAGATACGGTATATGTCAAGCGATAAATTTTCAAAATGTGGTGTCTCATCAGGCTGCGGCAGATTTTCATAATGCGTATTGTGTACATATTCCGTGCGTATCATCGGTTCATGATTTCGGCAAAGTCGTATTGCTGCCGTATAAATGGTGTATTGACGGAACCCTTGAGTTTTCACCTATATAATAAGGCCTACAAAGTAAACCAACACCGCTACCTGCGAAGTTCAGCCAATGCTGTTTTTTAACAGACTGAAACGCCCAAGCAATGCTCGAGCACTTCGATAAAAAGCAGATAACTATTTGACAGATTTTAGCTCTAAGGTTTTGCCTATTGCGGCCTTTCAAACCATTGAGGTAATAACCTTTTCGTTTGTTACCTATGTCCAGAACCTTCATGCTAGAAATGTCCTTATACCAGTTTGAACCGCCGGTAAGTGAATCTGTATAGAGGGCAGCAGTATTGGCAGAAGCTGTATTACCCTCGTCAATCAGTGTAAACGGCAGGTTCGGATTTTTCCCATGCCGATATTGATGGCAATGTTCTTTACCTCAGTAGGAAAGATTGCGTTCACATCGAGGACTGGCGCAACCGCCCATTGCAGGGCGGGCGCTATCCATACGTCTACATGGAGAGCATCTACCCGCGCCGCAACTGGGGCGGAGAGCACGAAAATGTGGCGATTCTGGTGGCAATCGCCGTGAAATAGGATTGTTTTCGTGAGGTTTTAGGCGCCGCTGAGGGCATGAAGGAGGCCGTGGGCGAGGTGTTCCCGGACGACAAATACCAGCGCTGCACGGTGCATTTCTACCGCAATGTTTTCTCTGTTGTGCCTAAATCCAAGGTCAAAATTGTAGCAAAAGTGCTCAAGACGATTCACACCTATGAGAGCAAAAAGGCGACCTGTGTTTCAGTTCATTGATCGTCGTTTATTGCGCGCCCCTGAACATTATAGTGTCGGGAAGCTGAGAAGCTTCCCGACACTATTGTCCCATGCGTAATCCAGCCACCGTCAGCCTTGACGGTTACGACCCAAGTGCTTGTGTGTGTGTGGTATTGCAGCTCCAATCCATCCCTGCAGCGCACGGGTGAGCAAGCCAATTATTGCTTACCCTATCCTCTCTTTAAAAACGCAGTGATGCAGTGTAGAGAACCACGACCCTTGAGAATTTCTGAGATATCCACGGTATCAATATTTACGCCATGCTTGTCCAACATTTCCTGTGTACGGGGATTCCCTTGTGCCATAAGAATGTGATTAGGCTCCAACGCAACAAAGTTGCATGCCAATGTTCTGAATTGCTCCGTGCGGGAGGGAATCTCAAGAATCTCGTAGCCCTTTTTCTTGAGCATATCAATGATGTCATAAGGCACCTGCGCTGCATGAACAAGGACCTTGTCATGACTAATTGCGTTCATAATACCATCAATGTGGATGTTGCTATACGGCTGCTGCATATGATAAACAGTAACGCCCATACGCTCAAGCTCAGTTTTAACCTGCTCATAGCCGCTACGATTGCAGCGTGACCCCGTTGAAACAACACAGGTATGTCGATCGACCCACATAGCATTTGCTCCCTCAAACATACCATCACCGGCAATTGTTTTGAGGATTGGAACTCCGATTTTAGCAAGAGCTTCGGCAACATAGCGTTCCTCGCCGCGACGAGCTGCCATGCCGGGGCGGGTAATGATTGCCCCCTCCGGCGTCATAAACATCAAATCACGGCAGAAAACAGCATTTGGCCTGTCTTCAAGCTGATGCTCTACATAGTAAACCTTTGCGCCAAAGTCCGTATAGACCTTAGCCACATTATCGTGTTGTCGGCGCATAAGCTCAACGTCGATCGGCTCGTCTGAAAAACGAACTGCTTTTGGATCAAAGCTTTCAACTTCCTTCCCGGGGCGACGCATCAAAACTGCACGCAGCGTTTCAACCTCAGAGCAAACGCCCCATTCACCCCAATACTCTGTAATATCCTCCTCAAAGGATGTTTCCTTTGGGAACCATCGCTCACCGAGCAACGCGTCAATGTCCATTTTCAAGGTGTCCATCATGTTATGTATTCTCCTATGAGTTGTATTGTTATCGCCCGTTCACCAAGTGGCAAGCCACAAAGTGACCCGGTTCCGTCTCCACATATTCCGGTGTCTTTTCAAGGCACTGCGCCATGCAGTGCTCGCAGCGGCCAGCAAATCGGCAGCCTGGTTTTGGGTCAATCGGGCTGGATACCTCACCCCGAATGAGCTGGAAACCCTTTTTGCGACTCTCCAAATCAGGCTCCGGGATAGCGGCCAAGAGGGCCTTTGTATAAGGGTGGAGCGGCTTTTGAAACAATTCGTCAGAGCTTGCAAACTCAATGCAGGTTCCTAGATACATGACCATAATTTGGTCCGAGATATGCTTGACAACGGATAAATCGTGCGTGACGAACATATAGGACAGATTTAGTTCATCCTGAAGGTCCATCAAAAGGTTTAGTATTTGGGCCTGAATTGACATATCAAGTGCAGAAACAGGCTCATCACAAACGATGAAGCGTGGCTGCAGCGACAGCGCACGCGCAATGCCGATACGTTGACGGCGCCCTCCGTCAAGTTCGTGAGGGTAAGCATCAGCGTAACGTCTGGCAAGCCCAACCATATCCATCAGCTCAACCGCCCGGTTCATAATTTCGCGCCGCGTCGGATAAGACTTATGGATGAACATATATTCCGAGATCGTTTCAATCACGGATTTTCGTGGATCAATGCTTGAGTAAGGATCTTGAAAGATGATCTGCATTTCGCGGCGCAACGGCCGCATCTTACGGATATTGAGGCTGGTAATGTCTTTTCCGTCGTAGATAATATGACCGGCGGTCGGCTCAATAAGCTTGAGGATTGTACGGCCCAATGTGGACTTTCCGCAGCCTGACTCGCCAACAACACCAAGCGTTTCACCCTGATAGAGCTTAATGTTGATTGAATCAACAGCATGCAGTGTGCCACCTCCCACCTTAAAATACTTTTTCAGGTCTATTGTTTCTAACAGAGGTGCGTTGCCCTTATCATCCATTCGTATTCCCTCCTACACCTGTTTTTTGCCTATCCGGATCAAATAGATGGCAGTAGAGCTTATGACTCCCCTCGCCGCATATTTTTGGCTTTTCCGTTCGACAAATCTCCATGCACTTTTCACAGCGCGGTGCGAATTCGCATCCCCTTGGTAAATTTGTAGGATCCGGCATAAGACCTAAAATAGGTTTAAGTCGGCGTGCCTTTGTTGTCAGATTTGGAATGGAACCAAAGAGGCCCTCTGTATAGGGGTGGTGCGACGGCGCGAGAAAAATATCCTCTACGGTACCAGCCTCTACGATTTTTCCTGCATACATCACGCACACATCATCACAGGTTCGCGCAACAATGCCCAAATCATGTGTAATCATCAGCATTGAGGTTCCGAGCCGACTCCGAAGTTCCGCGATCATGGCCAGAACCTGAGCCTGTATCGTGACATCCAATGCAGTTGTCGGTTCATCCGCAATGAGCAGCTCTGGCTCGCAGCACAACGCCATAGCGATAACAACGCGCTGCTTCATACCGCCTGAAAACTGATGTGGATACTCGTGCTTTCGCGATGGCATAATGCCGACCAACTGGAGGATCTCGTCGATTCGCTGCTCTACGGCATCATTAGATAGTTCAGGCCTGTGAAGTCGAATTGCCTCTCCAATTTGATCGCCGACTGTGTAGACCGGATTCAGCGAAGACATCGGGTCTTGAAATACCATAGAGATGCGGTTTCCTCTCACGCCCCGCATTTGCTCCTCGTCAACATGGAGCAAGTCTTCGCCTTCAAAGCAGATCTCTCCGCCTTTAATACGACCTGTCGTTTCCGGCAAAAGGCGAAGAATACTCAGCGCTGTTGTCGTCTTGCCAGCGCCGGTCTCGCCGACGAGACCGAGTGTTTTTCCCTTTTCGATTTGAAAGCTGATACCGTTGACAGCCTCCACAACCTCTATGTCAGTTTCATAAGTAACCCGAAGATCCTTAATCTCCAAAATCGGGCTTTTTTCATTTTCCATTATAGCTCCCCTCCCGTGGCGTACCTTATGACTTCAAATGCGGGTCCAACGCATCGCGCAGACCATCGCCGATAAGATTCACTGAGCAGGCCGTAACAATGATAGATAGTGCGGGAAATGCCATCAAATGAGGCGCTTTTCTCATAAATTCGCGAGCCTCCGAAAGCATCTGCCCCCACTCCGGCTGGGGGGCCGGCATACCGAGGCCCAAGAAACTCAGCGTCGATTCATAGATAATAATTTTTGCGATGTTCAACGTGGTGTTGACAATAATAACGCCAATTGCATTGGGGATAATATGTGAGAGAATGATGCGAAATCCGCTCGAACCGCCAGCCTTTGCCGCCTCGACATAGTCCTGTTCAGAAAGCGTAAGTACCTCAGAGCGAACCAGTCGGACATAGTTGGTAAAATACGCCAAAGTCAGCGCAATGATCAAATTGGTAAAGCTGGCACCCAACGCATATACGACCGCCATGGTAAAAAGAATGTCAGGAACCGACATAAAAATATCCAGCGACCGCATGATAATGCTGTCTACCTTGCCACCAAAATAGCCAGCGACTGCACCGAGAAGGCTGCCAAACAGGCATGAAGAAATCGTCGCAAGAATCGCAATAGCAATGGAAACACGTCCACCGTAGATAATACGCGCAAAAATGTCGCGTCCGTATCCGTCGTTGCCGAAAAGATTCCCTACGGAGGGCTTTGCAAGCATTAAATCCATATTCTGTGTAATTGCCTTATCATAGGAGATAAACAGTGGCGCGCCCACCAAGATCACCGTCAGCACGACCAGCAGCACCAGTCCAATCACGGCTCCCTTATTCTTTTTGAATCTGCGCCATATCTCTTTCCATTTCCCGTCACTTTTGTAGTCTTCATTCAAGCTTTTTTGGGCCGCCATTTGCTCACTTCCTCCCAGATTTTGTGTATTTGGCGCGAATGCGAGGGTCGATCATCGCATAAATCAAATCCACGACCAGCATAACAACGGTAAAGCAGATCGAGATCAGAATCGTTCCGGCAATGATGACCGGCTCATCCTTATAAGTAATACGCTCGACAATCAGGCTGCCGATACCTTGCACAGAAAACAACTCCTCTGCAACCACAGCGCCACACAGCAGAAGGCCGAGGCTCATGCCAACTTGTGTGATAACAGGAAGAAGCGCATTCTTCAACACATGCTTCCAAATTACAGTACGTTCGCTGGCACCCTTAGCGCGTGCAGTTCGGACATAGTCCTGACGAATCGCATCTAACATAGACGACTTGGTAAAGCGGAAATTCTGTGCGGCAATGGGAAGTGAGATTGCCAGTGCTGGCATGATATAGCCTGTCCAGTTCGGAATGCCGTAAGACGGCAGCCACTTGAGCTTGAGTGCAAAGAAGAACAGTAGTACAAGGCCGAGAACAAAGGTCGGTACAGCAGCCAACAGGAAGGAGATAACTGAGGAAATCGTATCCATGGGTGAATATTGCTTCACAGCAGCATAGATTCCCAGAGGAATTCCGATGGCTGTTGAGAGAATCATTCCAATGAACGCCAGCTTTAATGTCATAATATACCGCGGCCATATCTCATCGAATACATTTTGCTTGGTAACATAAGAAATGCCAAAATCCTGGTGGAGAAACATATTGCTGAGATAGTTCACAAATTTCTGAAAAAACGGCAAGTCATATCCGATCGCATGGTTATATGCATCCACATCCGCCTGAGAGACACCAGATCCGAGAATAGCACGTCCCGGATCTCCCGGCGTTATGTTCATAATCAGATAGATAATCAAAGTCACGCCGATAATGGTTGGAATTAAAAATAGGATACGCTTTGCGATGTATTTCTGCATACTTGCCCCCTTTTTTGAGAGATCAGCTATCGTCAGCCTAAGGACCAACGATAGCTGATCCACTTATCCTACAGGAAAGAGTTTATTTAGCCCAACTGATATCGGTCAGGTGGTAGTAGAATGGGTTAATGCTGTCAATCTTTACGCGGTCAGACCATGCAATGCCGACGGCTCCATGATAAAGGGGCAGGATTGTCTTGGTGTCCATAATCATGCTCCACAGCTCAGTGTAAATATCATATCGTTCCTTGGTGTCGGTAGCAAGAACACCCTGATCAACCAGATTCTCAATCTTTTGCCAGTCGAATGTGTTTTTATCATCTTTATAGCAGACAACATACATTCCGACAGACTCTGAATCAACCTGCTGGCGAATGTTATTGTAATCATAGTTACCACTGTCCGAATATACGCACATATCATAGTCAAGTGCATAGAGACGCTCTGTCACAGGACCAGTTTCGCCGATTTCAACATTGGCGATCATACCATTCTCGGCCAAGCACGCCTGAATGACAACTGCGGCCTTTGCTTTCGGTGCCGTATCGGCATTGTAGGTCAGGATGGTACCGACATTGATACCCGCAGCAATCTGCTCTTCGGAAAAGCCGGCATCAAGCAACGCCTGATGGCAGGCATCCTTATTATAGTCATAGGTTTTAAACCTTCCATCACTAGCGCGCGGAGCGGTTGCTACATAGTCAGGAACCATATATTCATATGCTACTGTACCATAGCCGCTGGTCGCAGCCTTAACAACGCTTTCCTTATTAATAGCATAGAATATCGCTTCACGGACTTTGGGATTGGCAAGAATACCATTGTTAGACGGGGATTGATAGTTGATGCCGAGAAACTGAATATCGTTCGCCTTTGCCAGTGTGCAACGTCCTTGGGCAGAGGATTCAATGTCCTCCCACTCGGACAAGGGCGCATCCATGAGATAGTCAAGCTCACCATTCTCATATGCGATGACTGCCGCAGCGTCCTCGGTGATAAGACGGTATTCAACATTTTTGATTGCCGGTGCGCCCTGCCAATAATTTTCATAGGCCTTCAGCTTCACGCCGGCGGAAACATCATACTCAGATACGTAATAAGGTCCCGTTCCCGCTGTATGCGGCCTGGTTCCAAAGGGAACCCCGCTATCAATGATTTCCTGATATTCTCTCTTGCTGTAAATTTTAATGGTAAAAAAGGTGTGAGAGATGGCAGAATAGGGATATTTGAGCGTCATGATTACAGTTTTGTCACCGTCTGCCTTGATCGAGTCGATCATAGAGGTCACATAACCGAATTTAGAATTCTGCATTGCCAGCTCATAGCTGAATACGACGTCCTCTGCCGTAAGAGGATCTCCGTTCTGGAAGGTGGCATCCACAAGCTCGATGGTATAGGTAAGACCATCTTCACTGACCTGAATATCCTTTGCCAGTAGGTTGTAGTAGCCGCCTGCAGACTCATCAATGCCATAAAGGCCTTCAAAAAGTTGAACATAAGTGATTTTATTGCCTTCCATGGCAGAGGTCTGTTGCCAGTCGGTGCTTTGGAGCGCAGAGGAAAGCCGGAGGTAAAGTGTGTCCTTATCATCGCTCACCGATGGGGTATTGCCCTCGCTGCCGCAGCCCGCAAATAGGCTGAGCATCATTATGATAGCCATCAGGAGACTGATATATTTCTTCGTCTTCATTTTGCTGAGGCTCCTTTCATATCCCATTTGCTAATATTAACCGCGTTTTAAGAATGCGGTACAGCAGTGCATAGCGCCGAAGCCCTTAAGGACTTCATCAAACTGAATGGGAATAACCTTGATTCCGTTTTTCTCCAGTAACTCTTGTGAGCGCGGATTACCAGCTGGCATAACAACCAAGCCCGGTTCAATAGCAACATAATTGATTGCAAGGGTCTCCTTAGCCTCATTTCTCGAGGGACACTCAAGTAGCTTAATTCCCTTTTTCTTCAGCGCATCACAAACATCATAGGGGACCTGAGAGGCGTGGATCATAGCAACATCATGACTTGCCATATTTACTAATCCGTCAATGTGCGCATGACCATAGGGAATCTGCATATGAATAATCTGCGTTACTCCCATACGTTCAAGCTCATAGCGAACCATTTCATAGCCCTCGCGATTTGTACGTACACCGCTTGCAAGGATTACTGTATGGCGATCAATCCACATTCCCATTGCACCCTCAAAAGTCGCGCCGCCACAAATCGTGCGAATAATCGGTACACCAAGATCGGCCAATTTCTTTGCCGCATAACGCTCCTCGCCTCTGCGAGCTTCCGTTGCAGGACGGGTAACGATTGCGCCTTCTGGTGTCATGAAGACTAAATCGCGGCAGAAAAGTGCGTTGGGGCGGTCACTGCGCTGCTCATCGACATAGTGTACCTGTACGCCATGTGCGCGGTATACATCGGCAAGTGCATCATGCTGAGCACGGAACTTCTCGGGGTCGATTGGAGCCCGGAATCGAGCGGCTTTCCAGTCAAAATTCTCTACTTCTTTTCCGGGACGGCGCATCAAAACCGCTTTAAGCTTATCGACCTCTGAGCACACGCCCCAGTCGCCCCATATACTGCTCATATCCTCAGTGATTGTCGTCTCGAGTGGGAACCACCGCTCACCAGCAAGAGCATCAATGTCATGTTTTACATCTGTCATTAGCATTATCCTCCTCGTTTTTAAAGCAGATTCAACGATTTCGGCCTTCAATGAGACCACGTCGTTGTGCTACTTGTATACCAGCAAAATGTGTGCCAGAACGAGGGCGTCAAACATAAAATTATACTAATTTTATAGAGTTCTTTGCTATTTTTGCAGAATTCTTTGCTATTCCGAGTTTTTATGCAACACCGCCGCTCTTTGAGCCGCCGATTTAAGCTAAGCAGGAGCGTCGGCCAGTTCGCCTTCCAGCTCCTAATTGCCAAAAATTTTTGCATATACGCAAAAAATTTTGACACATAGGTGTCAAAATTTTTTGACTAACGATTCATACGTCAATTTTATATTTCTTCATTTTGTACATAAAAGCCTGTCGAGAAATACCGATTAGTCGTGCAGCCTCTGCATATGTAGAGGTTTTTTTCAGCGCATCCTCAATGATTCTCTTTTCCACGGAATGAATCTGGTCATTTAATCCGGAAGGCCCCTCATCAGCGCCAGTGCTACATGGCAATGAATCTTTCTCATGTTGCCCGCATTGTTGTACAATATAGCCCGTCAGATCCCTCGCATGAATACATTTCCCTTGTGCGACATTAAAGGCGCCCTCTATCGTATTGCGAAGCTCTCGGACATTTCCGGGCCACGGATATTCCTCAAACATTTTTTTTACTTCTTCATCAACACCGAAAATGTCCTTTTTCATACTACTGTTGAACTTGCTTATGAAATATTTCATCAAAAGCTCGATATCGCAGCGTCGCTCCTGCAGCGTTGGCATATCCACCCGAACAACACTTAGTCGATAGAGCAAGTCCTCGCGCAGCTTTCCTTTACGAACGCATTCCTGCGGGTCTTCATTCATTGCTGCAACGATTTTAACATCGACTTCGAGTGGCTTATAGCTGCCCAGACGGCAGACACGCTTTTCCTCAATTGCACGCAGCAGCTTTGGCTGAACGCTAATATCCATAGAATTGATCTCATCAAGAAATAACGTTCCCCCATTTGCAATCTCGAAAAGTCCCGGCTTGTTTTCGGCTCCAGTGTAGCTTCCCTTGGTTGTACCGAAGAGGATGCTCTCCAGCAGCGTCGCAGGTATTGCGGCACAATTTTGAGATACAAATGCCTTGTCTGCCCGGTTGCTTGAGGTGTGAATAGACTGAGCGATCAACTCCTTTCCTGTACCAGACCGTCCGGTGATCAGCACTGTCGAATCTGTTTTTGAGATCAATGGGATTTTTCGTTTAATCGCCTCAATATCTTCTGAGCAGGTTATAATATCATCAACGCAGTAAAAAGGCCCCTTTCTCGTGTGAGCAGAGTGAAGATTGATGCTTTGCTTTTCGTAGAAACGACTTGCGTATCTTGATACATCAATTGCCCCTATGATCTCGCCTGTACCTCCTGCGCGAATCGGCATAGTTGTATTAACGGATTGAAATACCTCCTCACGGCAGGTAATCAAGGTCTGGTATTCGTTGTAAATCGGCTCGCCGCTACGCAACACCCGCATAATCGTACTTGTTTCCTCGGTCAGCCCCGGATAAATATCAAGAACATGCTTGCCGACTAAGTCTTCCTGCTTAGCGCCGCTGATATCAGGACGGTATGTCATAAAAAACTCGATATAGCCTTTGTTGTCTGTAACAATTAGGCCATCATAATAATTATCAAGTTTAAATAATTGTTCAATGTAGTTTGATAACACAACAGGACCCCCCTCGCACAACATTTCTTCTGCCGTTTTCTATATATGGCATTAACCTCTATGGGCTTCTCTGTGTCCGCCTTAACTATTTCGCTGAGAAGGTTACAGATTGTTGCTGCAATACGCATGCAATACAGATGTTAATTACCCGGTGTATAAGCGGAATTATCTTGATAAAAAACTCATTTCAGCAGTATGCTTCCTGCAAAGCTTCATCGGCAAGGAGGCATATGCCCATTGTTGCCTCAACGTTTTTTTCGCTGAGAAGAAGGCGGGATATCCAGTGCCATGCGGTATTTTGCAACAGCACGTCGACTGACCTCAATGCCGAGCGCTGATAGCGCTATACGCACTGACTCATCCGAAAGTGGTGCTTCTGGATTCTCTGTCTTAATCAGGTCTTGGATGCGTTGCCTGACGGCCTGGGAAGAAACGGAAGCATCCGAGCGAATAGCAGTCGTGAAGAAGCTGCGAAGAGGGACAATTCTGCCCCGATACTGAATATATTTATTCTGTATTGTACGGCTTACCGTAGATGTGCTCATGTCCATTTTTTCCGCCATCTGCTGCATAGTGATCGGCGTAAGAGTTCCACCTGAGCAAAAGAAGTCATGCTGCTCCGTAGCAATCAGCGTAAGCAACCGTAAGATCGTATTGCACCGCATATGAACCCCCTTGATGATGGCGTTTGCCTCTGTAAGTTTTTCACGCACATATTGTTGCACGTTGGGGTCATCGGAAGTAGCAAGCAGCGCAGAGTATTCGGTGTTGACCGAAAGGCGGGGCAAAACGCGCCTGTTCAGCTCAATTGTCACCCTGCTCTGTTCCACAGAAAATGCCGCATCGGGTACGATGTATGCTATCGGCTCGCTGCTGGCAAAGCTACGTGATGGAATCGGTTCAAGCGCAAGAATCTTAGCGCCCGCCTGCTTTATCTCGCTTACGCCGGCACCCAACATTGCTGCAAGCCCCTTATAATCTCGTCTGCCTAACTGCTCTAGACCATTGCGAGCGATGCCTATTGTCAGGGGGTCTAATGAGCGGCTCTGCACCAGCTGCAGAATCAGACACTCAGAGAGGCTGCGTGCGCCGACGCCCGGCGGATCGAGCATTTGTATGGCATATAGTGCCTGCTCAAGGGAGAAAAACGGAATACAAAATTCCTTCGATAATTCTTCAAGCGGGCAATCAAGATAGCCGCGCCCATCGAGGCAGTCAATGAGAAAACGGCACAGCTGCAGCATCCCATCATCTACGAGGCGCATTTGCCCAATCTGTTCGTTGAGGTAATCTCGGAAAGTCAGTTCCCGTGTCAGCACGGCAGAAATATCCAGTGCATTCCCAGAACCTCTCGGCATATCACGCCATGTTTCCTCACTGCGCAGCTCAATCTGTTCGTATTCAGATCGCATATCTTCGTTTGGCAGCTCTGTTTCATAGTAGGTCGGCATACACACATCCAACAATGGATTAGAAAGCGCCACATCCTGCACATACTCACATAGCTCCGGTGCAGAAAGCTGGAGGCAGTCCAACGACTGGCGCATCGTCTGCGTCAGCGCAAGCTTCTGCGATAAAACATACGACTGTTTCAGCTCCACTATTATCCCCGCTCTCCATCGTGATGTCACATAGAGTATAGCATTTTTTCACCCGCTTAACAAGTGACAATTCACAGTCTGCATTGCACTATCTGTCAGAAATAACATATTGCGCTATCTTGTGAAGAATGCGGCAAAGGTGGATGAATGTCAACTCAAAGGGTGTGTTTCCATGTGCACAGGTAGCGGCGCAAGTCATGGTAAAGCAAGCCAACTGCGTAATTGTCAGTATGGCCTCGGAAAGCGGCCTGGAAGGTAGTGAAGGGCAAAGCGTCTATGCCGCCAGCAAGAACGCGGTCAATTCCCTGAACCGCTTGTGGGCAAAAGAGTTGGGCAAGAAAAAGGGGTGTGTAGTCGGTGCGGTGCCGGCATTCTGGAGGCAACAGGGCTACGTGCACTCAGCTACGAAACGGTGCTTACCTCCGCTCATGGGATCAGCATTGATGAACTGCGGGTAGGCTACGCCAAAACTTCGAATACACCGATGGGACGCAGCAGAAAACTGTCGGAGGCAGCAAATACCGCCGCGCTTCTACTTAGCAGCAGAGTCTCCTACACCCGCGGGGTGACGATCAATGTCGCTATCGGAAAGGGCGAGAGGAAAAGATGGTTGTTGAATATTTCTTTGCGCGTTGAAGTGCCATAAAGACCTTTGGGGTGGGGAAGAAGGGTCATAAGCACAACAATATATATTTTTGAAAAACATATTAAGAAGGCCCAATAGAATCGTGGGATATGTCCTGCACAGCGGCTAAAATTTAGCCTTATTTTTAGCCTTACTGCGTTGATATGAGATAAAATTACCTAACATGAGATGGCAATAAAATTGCATAATTCCCCCACATTATGGTACTTGCCGGCATAAAAAGGGACAAGCCAAAACACCTTTTTGTCGGTTCGAGTCCTGTACCGCGCACCACGAAAAAAGCCTTGAAACTTAGTAGTTTCAAGGCTTTTTTGCTGCCCTGAAACACCTTTTACCCTTTATCGTACCCTTTATAAATTGAGAACATTTGTAATGAAGCCCTCCATGCGCTGCGCGCTGACCGAGCGCATATCGTCTGTGAAATGACCGTAAACATCCAGCGTGAAGGCGGCAGTTGCGTGTCCTAAATTGCTTTGCACGGTTTTGATGTCATCACCGGCACGGATGCAGTTGACGGCGTAGGTATGGCGAAGGTCATGTATCCTTGCGTCGGGAAGGCCAATGCGCTTCACGATACGCTTGAAGCTGTCGAAGATTGCGCGATAGGAGACATAGCGTCCAAACTCATTGGTGAACACCAAGCCGCTGTCCTCCCACGCCGGGCCTGCCATTAACCGCTGCCTGGCCTGCTGCACCTTCTGCGCTTGCAGCAGCTTCATCACATACGGTGCGGGTGTGATGGTGCGGCTCTTGTTGTTTTTCGGTGGGGAGAAGTAATAGGTCCCACCCTTTCGCTGGCTTCTACGGAGCTGTTTATTGACGAGAATCGTACCCTTTTCAAAATCAACACAGCCCCACATCAGACCGAGCAATTCACCCTCGCGCAAACCAGTGAAGAGATCGACGGTGAGCGGAATTTCATACTTGCTGCCTTTTAGGAGATTCAAAAGCTGAGCGGTCTGTTGGTCGGTCAGCGGATGGATCTCCTTTTTGACAATTTTGGGCAAAACACACGCGGTCGTCGGATTGTAGCGGATGTAGTTGAGAAGAACAGCCTGCTGGATGGCCTTGTGCAGCACGCCGTGAATGTTCTTGATGGTTTTAGCACTCAGTGCGGGCTGCCCATCATGTTCCTGTGAGAGTGAGTTATAAAGACGCTGGACCGTATGAGCCTTTAGCGTTTCAAGCGGAATATTGCCGAGCGCAGGCCGCAGATACAGCTTGGATTGTCGTTCATAGAGATATGCTGTGGAATCCTTGACGCCGATCTGATAATCCTTCAGCCAAATATCAAGCCATTCGTTCACGGTCATCTTGCAAGGCTCCTGATATGTTCCGCTGTCGATCTCCGCGGTGATCGCGGTGAGCTTCTGCCGCACCTCCTTCTGCGTTTTGCCATAAACGGATTTTTGAATTTGTTTTCCTGTCCTGGGATCAATGCCAAGGGTATAGCGCGCCTCCCAGCGCCCGTCAGGGCGCTGACAGATCGTGCCGCCGCCCTTGGCTCCTTTTGCCTTTCGTGTTGCCAATGAAACCTCCTGTTCTTCTGAGATCATAAAACGGCCAGTCAGTCCGTTGTTTTATCGCTGCTTGTCGCTGTCGAGCCACGCCACGAAGTCTTCAAGGGACATCTTACCACTGGTACATAGGTCGCGCTTCTTTCGCGCTTCCTTCGACCATGCGGTGAACTCCGCCTTGGTCATCGTCCCATATCGCACACGGGCATTGTGGGCCTTGTAGGAGCGCGTAAACTCCCTTGTGGCAGGATTCTTCATCTGCCTGCTCTGATACTGCACGACGGCTCCCATTTGTCGGCAGGTCTTTTCCGAACCTTCCATCAGCCGCGTGCAGTAGTCCTGCGTGATGTTGCCGGTCACTACGAAATACCTGCCGCAGTTTTTGCACTTGTGGATCGGGAGCGGCAGGCGGAGACAATATGCCTTCAAGTAGTTATAGAGGTCGCGCACGGTGTTTGGGTAGAGCACCTCGCGCAGCGCAGTCTTGATCCCGCGCTCCCGCAGCATCTCCACGCTGTAATGGTAGGCGCTGTTATACGCCGGACCGTCCAGCATGACCTCCTCTGTGGCAAGCTCGCCATAGCGCATATCGTCGAAATGGAGCAACGCATCGTAATGCGCCTCGCGGTAACGCTCTGCCGTGGAGTAGTCTGGCTGATAGCGGTCGTCCAGGCATACTTCGATCAGCGCCTTTGCATCACGGACGATGGCTTCAAAATCGTTGGCGAATGAAAGGACAATCGCTGCGTCAGCATCCTGACCGTGTGCGTATGCGGATTCCAGCTTGCTCAGCTCCTTTACAAGCGGCCCAAAAAACGGATGCACTTCGCAAAGCGGCATCGACAGCTCCAACAGCTTCCTCCATGCGGCCTCGTTCTTCTCTACTCGTACCAGCTTGTTGATCTCGGATAATACGCAATAGACCTCGTAAAAGTCCGTGTCGTAAAGATCAATGAGACATTGGCCGAGGTCCTGCGTCGATTCCAGATAGGTCATGCGGCTGCCTAATGTTCTGTCATACAGTGCAAAGCATTCTTTTCGTTCCGGCGTGACGTAATACCGGAACTCCATGTGTTCGGGAAAGACCATAGCTGCCCTCCTGTTAGATATATCAAAATAGATGCAGAAAATTATCTATTGACTTTTCCGCACCAACATTATACAATCAAACCATAGTAGTTACATTGTGCATTATAATCTTTATAGTCCATAATGTCAACTGAAATTTTCAAAGGAGGTCACACATGAACAACAACTATGAAAATCTGCCCGCGGTGCTGAATGCCAATCAGCTCGCGGCAGCGTTGGGGATTTCCCGCGCAGGAGCGTATCAGCTCCTCAACACGGGGACCTTCCCCACGCTGCGTATCGGCAAGCGGCTGCTTGTGCCGAAGGATAAGCTCATCGACTGGATCGAGCAGAACACGGGAGGTGGGAATGGCAACTGAAAAAGAAACGACTGCCCCGATTCCATCTGTTGCACCAGATGGGGAGCAGCCGTCCGCGCTTGCACGCACAAACAGTATAACAGACATTGAAGAACCGCACAAGCGGTTTGGGAAAATTCAGGCCATGACCATGCCGGAGCTGATGGAAACGCGCTTTCCGCTTCGTCCCGCGGTCATTGAAGGACTGCTGCCGGCGGGGACTTACCTCCTCGCCGGCGCGCCGAAGATCGGCAAGTCCTTTCTCGTCTTGCAGATGGCCTATCAGGTGAGCATGGGGGTGCCCTTCCTCGGCTTTTCTTCCCGGCAAGGTACGGTTTTGTATCTTGCCTTGGAGGATACCTATGAGCGACTGCAAAAGCGTCTGGCACAGATGACGGAGCAGGACAGCGAGCACTTGATCCTCTCCGTCTTTTCCGAAACACTGGACGAAGGCTTGACGGAACGGCTGAGCGACTTTTGGAGTGAGCACACGGACACGGTGCTCATCATTATTGACACGTTACAGCGGGTGCGGAGCCGGACGCCGGATGGCGGCAGCTATGCCGCCGATTATGATACGCTGGCAAGGCTGAAAGAGTTTTCCGATACCTTCGGCGTCACCGTGCTGGTCGTCCACCACACGCGCAAGGAGGGCGCAAAGGACATGTTCAACACCATCTCCGGCACAAACGGCTTGATGGGCGCGGCAGATGGTGCGCTGCTCCTACATAAAGATAAGCGCACAGCCTCGGACGCTGTTTTGGAGGTGGTCGGGCGTGACCAGTCGCAGCTCCGACTGCACATCTCTTTTAATGCCGCACATCTTCACTGGGAGCTGGTCGAGGTGGAGACGGGACGGTTCAAGGAACCGCCGAACCCGCTGGTCGAGCTTGTTTCTCGGCTGGTGAATGGAGAAAATCCATCGTGGAACGGCACAGCGACAGAGCTCGCGCAGTGTCTCTCCGAGATGGACAGCAGCCGGAGCTTCACACTCAACTGGATCGTGCGGACACTGAACGTGCAGCAGGAGAATTTGCTGCGCGAGTATGGCGTCCGCTATGTTTCCTATCGCACGAGAGAGGGCAAGAGCCTTTCGCTGCGGTGGGACGGTGTACGGTAATGTACGGTATGTACAGTAAAAATGGGAGTGGGGGTATCCCCTCAAAATACCGTACATTATCGGACATACCGTACACCGATAAGGTCATTTTCCGTGCCGTGAGGCAGCGGGAAATGACCGCTTGAGGGAGTCCAGAGGGAACGGCTGGCACACGGACTTTGGAACAAAGTCTAGTGTGTTATACCCATCACGACGGGGGACGGGAAAACTGCGCGGGGACGCCGTTCCCCGCGCAGCTTTGACCGGGCCGAAAAAGAAGAACGTGAGGTGTCGGTATCGACACCTCACGGACGCACTTTTTCAGAAAGTCGTGGTGGGTATTCTCCGCTCCCTCGTCTCCAAAATACGACAAAGGAGGAACCGCGGTGGCTTATGCCATTTTACGATTTGCCAAGCATAAGGGTGGCGCGTCCAAGGCGCTGAGCGCCCACCATGAGCGGACAAAAGAGGTTTACGCCAGCAATCCGGATATCGATGCGGAACGCACGAAGCAGAATTTTCATCTGGTGACACCCCGTTGGAGCTACGAACAGGAGATCCGACACCGCATCAGGATGGCGGGCTGCCGTGTCCGGAAAGACAGCGTGAAATTTGTGGATACGCTGGTGACGGTCAGCCCTGAGTTTGCAAAGGAGCATGAAGCGGAGATGACGGAATACTTTAACCGAGCATTTGAGTTTTTGAAAGAGCGTATAGGTGAGGAAAATATCATTTCTGCCGTGGTACACATGGACGAGAAAACACCGCACCTGCACCTGTGCTTCGTGCCGCTGACGAAGGATAAGCGGCTGTCCGCAAAAGAAATCCTTGGCAACAAGAAAGCGATGATCCGCTGGCAGGATGATTTCTACACCTACATGGCGGAGCGGTGGCCGGAGCTGGAGCGCGGCGCACCTGCCGTTGAAACCAAGCGCAGACATCTGACGCCGCAATGGTACAAGAAAGTGACCGCGATGGACGCCAAACTGGAGAAGCTGGAAATGGCTTTGAACGGCATCAATGTGCTGAACGCGGGCAAAAAGCGCGAGGAGGCCATTGCGCTGCTGGCGCAGCTCTTGCCAGAGGTGGAATCTTTCCAGACAGAGATCCAGCGGATGCAGGAGGCCGTGTCACAATCGCTCTCCATGCAGCGATGCAGCGCCGAAGAAAATGAAACGCTGAAGGACGAACTGACCGCCGAACGCCGCAAGAGCGCCGAGCAGCGCGCGAAGCTCGCGGTGTTGGAGGCACGGTATAAGCAGGCAAAAAAGCTGCTGGACAAGGTGCCTAGGGAGGTGAAGAATAATTTGCACATAACGAACAACAGCATATCGGAGGAAAGACCCCTAAGCTAAGTAAAAGACTATGGATACGTCCTAATGTCATTAAATCCAAGCATTCCTGTCATATTTTCGTTTTAAAACGTGACATTATTGGCAAAATAGCTTGTGAAACTCTGAAATGTCATTAAAATTAGGAACCAAGTCAAATGACCTGGTTCCTAATTTTAATGACATTGGGATATGTCAGCAGTCTTTTACTTGGCCATCTCATAAAACATTTGGAGCATAGAAATGCGCAACCGCTCTTAATTCCGCGCCAAATAATTCAATACATTCTCTTCGTGTTTTTGCTAATTTAGTTAAATTGTCTGGCTTTGGCAAAGCATTGTTCATTCATATCGATATCCAAAGAACACCTTACCTCCAGAGTGAGTCAAAATCCCACCGACGCCATCGATTCGTGCTGGCTCACATACATACATATTTCCATTGTGCATCTCGACTCCATTCGGAAATTCTGTAAGCACCTGCTCCGGTGTGCATAGATGCAGATGATGACCGCGTGCTTCTAGGATTTTCATGCTATCTGGCGAAATACCATGTTCTAACTCCAACCCCTGACTCAATGTCAGGCAGTTGATAAATGGAGATCGGACCGCATAATCCATACGCATATCATGGTCAATAACATTAATGATCATTTGCAACACCTGTGTAATAATACGAGGGCCCCCGGCTGCGCCGCAAGCAATGATTGGATCACCATCTTTGAGTACAATAGTAGGTGTCATACTTGACAGAGGAGTTGCCCCTGGGCGCACAATATTGGCTGTACTATTATAAGACATGCCCATGCAGGTTTTGATACCTACTTTACCTGCAAAATCGCACATCATATTATTGAGGCAGAAGCCGCGGTTTGGAATCACAATTCCACTTCCCCACCAACCTCCAATGGTTTGTGTTAGAGCTACTGCATTGCCAAACTTGTCAATACAACTGGTATTCAGCGTATTAGATGCACATTCCTTTTCCAATGCTTCAACTGCAGAGGTAGGTGAAAATTCCTGTGCTCTACTCATATCAATTTTTGATGCCAATTCCTTTGCATAGACTTTGGACGTTAGTATGTCCATCTTTACATCAACAAAATCTGGATCCCCCATAGCAATTGAACGGTCTGCATACATCAATTTCATTGCTTCTGCAACCACATGGATATAGTCCGCCGAGTGATAACCAAGTTGATTTAAATCAAAATTTTCCAAAATGTTTAAAGCTTGGATCAAGTGCGTACCTCCGGAGGACGGAGGGCAAATCGATGCGATATCATAACCGCGATACGTTCCTCGAACACAGGGACGTTCTTTGACATACGTGTTTTGTATGTCTTTCTTGTCGTATACGCCGCCATAACGATTAATCGTAGAGACAATTTCATCAGCGATAGGTCCATTATAGAACCAGTCGACACCGTTGCGCACTACAGCCTCAATAGTATCGGCCATATCTCTGTTGTAAACAAGATCTCCAAACAATGGAATTTTGCCATCCGGCATAAAGGTTGACTCAAATCCGTCAAAGTGAGATCGAGCATATTCGGCCTCTTCCTTATTGCAGCAAATCTCATAGGTTGCTCCAACTCGGAATCCTTCCCGCCCCAATTTAATCGCCGGAGCTGCTACTTGCTCCCAAGTCATTGTGCCGTACTTCGTGAGAAGCTGCTCTAAACCACGCAAGTAACCAGGCGTGATAACTGACATTCCGCCATAGGTCTGCTTTTCCAAATCAACATCGCCATCAGAGTTTAAAAACATATCCTTATGTGCTTTAATCGGGGCAACGCCGCGAGCATCAAAAGTGTGGACTTTTCTGCTAGCTTTGTCATAATAGGTAATAAAACAGCCTCCGCCTAAGCCTGCATGAAAGGGCTCCACAACACAAGCAACCAAGCCTGCAGCAACGACCGCATCTGCAGCGTTCCCTCCAGCCTCTAACATTGCTAATCCTGCCTGAGCACCATAGGAATTCGAGGTGCTCATAGCGCCGTTCGGCCCGTAAGCATGGGGGCGATCCATATTATAAATTATTGCCATATTTATTCCTTTCTGAATAAGTCGACAGATATTATTCCTGAGTTGTAGCAGGCTTTGATTTCAACGTTACAATGATGCCCACAGCCCATGTAACAAGAGCTACCGGATATGTGGGGGCCAATTTATCGACAAGGCCCAAGGCAACCCAAACTAGGGCACATAGAACGCCAGATAAGTGACTAGCAATTGCAGCAGTTTTAGTTACACGATTCCAAAATACGCCGGCAATCAGAGAGAATGAGATTGGAACAAGCACGCAATAGCTTAAAGTGACAAACACAGCGGTAATATTCGCTGATGGAATAAAAAATGTTGGAATAATAGTCACTATTGCGAAAACGTATGTGCTGTATCGATCCACCTTTAATAGCGTTCGCTCGTCCGTATCGGGTCTGAATTCTACCCACAAATAGTGAACAAACAGGCTGACGCCCATAAACATACCAGCGAGCGTGGCGGCAATGATCATGAATGTAAGTGCAAGTGTAATGCCAGCGAACGCGGTGCTTGAATATGCCTGAATCGCCCAAGCGTAGGCAGTAGCACCATCTCCCAAGGAATCGCCAGCACCCACTCGTGCCATCATACCGATAAAAGCGGTCAAAATGCAGATTGGAGCCGAAAGAATCCAACCAATCCAAAGGCCTCGACGGGCACTTCTAACATTTTTTGCCGATAGCAGAGGTTGCATGAATGATTGGAATCCAAAGTAAACCAATACATTTCCGAAAACGTAATTGAAAATATCTGTTGTTTTCATTTGGAAGGGATCCGCATAAGACGCAGGAAGTGCCGCCAAAATATTAGAAATACCGCCTAACTTGCCAGAGCCTATAACCACAAAAACTATCAAAAAAGCGTATGTTCCTAAACAAACAATTTTGCCAACAATGCTAGCGCCCTTCATGCCCGCATACCCTGTATAAAGCACACACATCAAAAGTGCTAGAAGCGTAACCACATTGTAGTTAAGTTGTGGAACGACGATTTGGAGTACACCCACACAGGTCTTTAACTGCATCGGCACATAGAGGACTGCATAAACAAGATAAATCAAGACATAAGCGCGAGCATTCCAACGTCCATAGCGTTCCCCCAGATATTGCGTAAGAGAAACGCCGGGCATTTTTTTATATAGCGCGTTGATGCAAATAATCATTACAAAAAAGTAGCAACAACCAGCCACGGAGTACCATGCACCGGCAATACCAGTTGTGTACCCATTCTGTGCGGCACCGATTATGGACATACCTCCGATTTGGATCGCAGCAAGCATACATCCGATACTTATGGCACTTTGAGACCGATCAGATCCTGTGAACTGACGTGAGTTTTCAAGTGCACGGCCGGCCCATATACCCGCAGCCATAATTGCAATTAGCGCGATTCCCCATGTGATTAACATTGTCATTGGTTAATACCTCCTTTTCTATACGCCATTATAAATTCTTTTTACAAGTTTTCATTGGAAAAAAGCGTGTTTCGTCTGTAAAAACAGGAACGTAAATTGTAAAAAACGGTGTGATTTTGATATTGGAAAAGATATGCTTTGCACTATCTGAATGCGTATGCTATACTATTGCAAACAAGCAAGGGGGTTTTATTATGAACATTGACCTTTCTCATGACTTTTTTTCATTTCAGCCCTTTTGGGAAGCCACAGTGGAGCGAACCGCTCTAGTCAAATCATACGGTCAGCCTTTAGCTATGCTCTGGCGAGCATCGTCAGATATAAATCGTTGGGATACTATCCCCGGCCTTGGAAATATGATATTTACTTTTTGCCTAAATGAACACGATCCTCATGTAATATGCACAGGCCTACATCAGCATAGAAAAACAACTTCCGTACCTTGTACAGTAGACAAAAATGGGCAATATCATTTTTTGTGGTTACGGATTGCTCCAGGGCATTTTTCGCGGCTCTTCCGCGAGAATACATCTGAGTTTAACGAAAAGCATATTTCCTTAGATGATTTCTTGCCAAATTCTAATATAGCATTACAAATGATAGAAGCAAGAGATTTTGAATCACAAGTAGAAATCGTAGCACGGTTTTTAGGAGAGTTAGAGAAAAAATCGCCTCTCGGTTTAAAGGACGAGATATCTCTTGCAGCCAATCAACTGCTTCTCAGCAAGCATGGAAACATCTCTATCACAGAACTAGGAAGAGAGCTATGCTATAGCTCCCGATATCTGCACAGCGTGATGCGAGAACGTCTTGGTGTATGCCCGAAAGAACAGTGTAAGAATATTCGTATGCAGAATGCTTTAAAGATGCTGCTTAGTTCTTCTCAGCTCAGCATTGAGCAAATTTCACAGGAGCTTGGATACTACGATGCATCCCATTTTGTTCACGCCTATGCAGACTTTATAGGTGAGTCGCCCACTATGTTTCGGCAAAAATACTATAGGAGGGAAAGGCATCCATTGGAAATTATACTATAAAGCACACAATTTGAATGCCATAGGTCACATTACTCAAATAGTTTTTGAAACAGCTTGCTTATCACGCAGCATGGCAGGGCATTTAAATGCCCTGCCATGCTCGCACTTCTGTCATACTAGGATGAGGTCATGTAGTATGTATTCCTCCGCCGCACCACGAATATTATTCATCACACCGACCCATACCATCTGGTCCTCGGCCTTTAGCTGTTCCGCAATACCTTGTGCCTGCATCGTCTGCTCAATCAGCAGCCGCAGCATCTTATTTGCTTCACGGTCGATCTCGTTAAGATGATATGTCAGTTGGCCGGAGGTTTTCAAATTGATATAGGCCGCTCTGCGGTGCTCTTTCAGATACTTGAGCCGCATACGGCCAAAGCGACCGTAGGTCGCAGGTTCTTCCTTGGATACTGCCAAATCAGGCAGGTAGAAGTCTCCATACTTGCTATATGTAATTTCCATTTCGTGTTCCTTTCTGCTTCAAAATCTACCCTTATTTTTACCCTTTATAGGTTTGGACTTTATAAAACAATCGGACTGACTGGTACAGATTGTTTTACGTCCCAGACTGTTTAACACGTAATTGTACGAGAAAAGTTACTAAAAGCGCCTTTGTCGCTGTTCGAATCCTTCTCCCGCTGCCAAAGAAGGTCCCGAAGCCATAAGGCTTCGGGACCTTTATTTCGTATGAAGAAGGCATGGCCGCCGGTAAACCGATGGTCATGCTTTTTCTATTAGCTTGCAGCCCGCGGAGCCGTTGGCAAACGCGGACCAGCGTCCTCACATCCAGATGGAAAAAATGCGCAGGATGGGCTCGAACATCCGCCGCAGCAGACCGCGGTGCGCCCACTCCTCGGGCGTGACGGCATGGCTTTTATCCAGAATGCCGTCCATGTCCTCCAGCAGGCTCTCGATGGCGCTCGCGCCGTAGAGCATGACGCCGCACTCGTAGTGCAGCTCAAAGCTGCGGTAGTCAAAGTTGACCGAGCCGACAAAGGCCGCCTCGCGGTCGACCATGATGCTTTTGGCGTGCAAAAAGCCGGGTGTATAGCGGTACACCTTTACATGGTGCTCAAGCAGTTCCCCGATGTAGGAGTCCGCCACCGCGTCGGCGTACCAGTGATCCGGCGTACCGGGCAGCATCAGCCGGACGTCCACCCCGCCGTCGCCGGCGATGCACAGCGCGCGCATGATATTCTCGTCCGGGATAAAATACGGCGTCGTGATATAAAGGAAGCGGCGCGCGCTGCCGATGAGCTGCAAAAAGGTATCCTCGGCGGGGTTGTCGGGATTATTCTGCGGACCGTCGAGAAACGGCTGGCAGAAGCCGTCCGATGCCGGCGAGGTGTGAGGACGGTAGTAGTCCCGCTCCTCGTGCAGCTCGCCGCCGAGAAAGCTCCACATATTAAGGAACGCCGCGGTCAGACCCCAGACGCCCTCGCCCTCCAGGCGGATGCCGCTGTCCTTCCAGTAGCCGAAGCGGTCGATGAGGTTCGCGTACTCGTCGGCAATGTTCACGCCGCCGGTGTAGGCGGTCTCGCCGTCGATGACCGTGATCTTGCGGTGGTCGCGGTAGTTGAAATAGAGACGGTTGACATACTCGTGCACGGGGTTGAAGACAATGACCTCCACGCCCGCGTCGCGCAGCGTCTGCAGGCTCTCCGCGCTGAAACGCTTGATGTTGCCAAAGTCGTCGAAGATGATCTTGACCTCCACGCCGCTGCGGGCGCGCTCGCAAAGGGCCGCGCTCATGCGGTCCCAGAGCTTTCCCTCGGCGAGGATAAAATACTCCATGAAGATGAAGCGCTCCGCCGCTTTGATGCGACCGAGAATATCCTCCAGCAGCAGCGCCCCCTCGGGAAGATAGACCGCCTTCGTGTTCTGATAGAGGTAAAAGCCGCGGCTGCTCAGATATTGAGATACACGCGACCAGCCGGGCAGCGCGCGCTGCAGACGGTCCGCGTTGAGCGCGCTGCGGTTTCGCAAACTCTCCGGCTCCTCCGGTGGGAGCTTCGGCGCCGTCTGACGCTGTAAGCGCTTGCGCTGCGTGTCGCCGCCCCAGAGAAGGTAGAGGATCAGGCCGACCACCGGCACAAAGAGGATGGGAATGATCCACGCCACACGGTAGGAAAGGTCGCCCGGCTTATTGTAGATATACAAAGCCGTGATCAGGGCGATGCCCTCCAGCGCGCCGTAGATGAGCGCAAAGTGATCCTTGAGGTAGCGCGTTGTGAGCACAACGAACAGGACCTGCACCGCCAGCAGCGCCGCCGCCAGCGCGATGCGCAGGGCCGCGGCGATGCGGCGCTCTCCCCTTTGCTGTAACCGCGGCTTTTTCATCCGTCCTCTCCTTCCCTCTTGTCGGTCTCTTTAATGGCTGCCGTTCTTCGTCAGCAGCTCCTGCTTGATGTCATAGAGCTTTTGGCTCAGGTCCACATAGTAGCGGTGGGGGTTGTCGAAGCGCTTGACCTCGTCCCAGAGCGTGTCGACCTGCGCGGCGCAGTAGGCGCGGATCTCCTCGAGCGAGGGCTGCTTGTAAACCAGCTCGCCGTTTTTGAAGATCGGCACGAGCAGCTCGCGCGCCTCGAAGTGATAGACCTCCTTGCGCTTCCAGGTCGCCTCGGGGTCGAAGATGGTCATTTTGTCGCTGTCGTCCACCGTTTCGTCGTAAACGCACAGGTAGTCCGCGATGGCCTTGCCCGTGTCGCGGCCGTAGAAGCGGTAGAGCTTCTTGAAATGCGGCGTGGTGATCTTGCCGACGTTCTCGCTGATCTTGATCTTGGGGACTACATTGCCGTCCTTATCCTCTACGGCGACGAGCTTGTAGACGCAGCCGAACACCGGCTCGCTGCGCGCGGTGATGAGCCGCTCGCCGACGCCGAACGAATCGATCTTCGCGTCCTGCATCCACATATCGCGGATGATGTACTCGTCGAGCGAGTTGGAAACGGTGATGGTCGCCGTCTCCCAGCCGGCCTTGTCGAGCATTTCACGCGCCTTGCGGGAAAGGTAGGCGATGTCGCCGCTGTCGAGGCGGATGCCGCACTTGGTGATGCCCTTCGGGCGCAGCACCTCGTCAAAGGCGCGGATGGCGTTTGGGATGCCGGAGTGGAGCGTGTCGTAGGTGTCCACCAGCATGATGGCGTTGCCGGGATAAAGCTCGCAGTAGGTCTTGAAGGCGTCGTACTCGGTGTCGAACATCTGCACCCAGGCGTGTGCCATCGTGCCGAGCGCGGGCACGCCGTAGAGTTCGTCCGTGATGGTGCAGGCCGTGCCGATGCAGCCGCCGATGTAGGCGGCGCGTGCGCCGACGATGGCGGCGGCGGTGCCCTGCGCGCGGCGGGAGCCGAATTCCATCACGCCGCGGCCCTTGGCCGCGCGGGCGATGCGGTTGGCCTTCGTGGCGATCAGGCTCTGGTGATTAATGGTCAGCAGCGCGAAGGTCTCGACGAGCTGCGCCTCGATGGCGGGCGCACGCACAATGACCATCGGCTCCTTCGGGAACACGGGCGTCCCCTCCGGCACGGCGTAAATATCGCCGGTGAAGCGGAAGGTGCGCAGATATTCCAGAAATTCCTCGCAGAAAATGCCCTTGCCGCGCAGGTACGCAATGTCCTGCTCGTCAAAGTGCAGATCCTCGATGTATTCGATGAGCTGCTCGAGGCCCGCCGCGATGGCAAAGCCGCCTCCGTCCGGGACCGAGCGGAAATAAACGTCAAAATAGGTGATGCGATCTTTGAAGCCGGTTTGGAAATAGCCGTTGCCCATGGTCAGCTCGTAGAAATCGCAGAGCATGGTCATGTTCAGTTTTTCTTCCGTTTTCATGGAACACCTCATATAAATTCGGCCGCGGTACGCTCACCACGGCCTTATGATGCCCTCATTATAGCCCGCTTTTACGGATAAAGCAAGGCTTTTCAAGGCTTTTGCTTGACTTTGCCCTGCAAGTCTCCTATGATATGCATGAATTTACTTCATCGGAGGAGCGCAAAATGGGCGTTATTCTGGGCATTGACATCGGCGGCAGCAGCACGAAGATCGTGGGGCTGCACGAGAACGGCACAGTCATTGATATGCTGCGCGTGAAGGCGGAGGACCCGCTCACCTCTCTCTACGGCGCGCTCGGCAACTTTCTCGCCACGCACAGCCTGAAGCTCACGGACATCGGCCACATCGCGCTCACCGGCGTGGGCGCCTCGTATGTGGACGGCGACATTTACGGCGTGCGCACGGTCAAGGTCGAGGAGTTCCCCTCCGTCGGCGTGGGCGGTCTGGCGCTGAGCCGGAAGGAGCGGGCGGTCGTGGTGAGCATGGGCACCGGCACCTCGCTGCTCTGGGCGGAAAAGGGCGGCGAGATCCGCCACATCATCGGCAGCGGCATCGGCGGCGGTACGCTCTCGGGCCTCAGCGAGCTCATCACGGGCGTGCACCAGTACGCGCTTATCCGCAAGCTCTGTCAGGACGGCGACCTCTCCCAGATTGACCTCACCATCGGCGATATGTCCAAGGGCAAGGTCGGCACGCTGCCGCCGGAGGCGACGGCGGCGAACTTCGCCAAGCTCGCCGAGGACGCCACGAGCGCCGACAAGATGCGCGGTCTCGTGAATCTTGTCCTGCAGGCCATCGGCACGATGTCTGTGCTCGCCTGCCGCACCTGCGGCACGAACACGGTCGTGCTCACCGGCGCGCTCACGATGCTCCCGCCCGCGCACGAGACCTTCGAGCTCTTCACACAGCTCTACGGCGTGGAGTACATCATCCCCGAGAACGCCACCTTTGCCACCGCCATCGGCGCGGCGCTCTACAGCATGAGAGCGGAGGGCTGAGACGGACCAATGATCTCTGTTAAAAGGAAAAATGCACTTGCCGTCTGCGCGCTCGTACTGCTCGGCTGCGCGGCAATGACGGTCGTTGACGGCGTGCTCCGTCCCCCCTACGCAGTCAAGTCCGCCGTTAAGCTCACGCTCTTTCTGCTCGCTCCCCTGCTCTACGAATATACTGCGGGCAGGGATGGTCACCGTGCGCTTTTCCGCATACAGCGGCGCGCGCTGCTGCGTGCGCTCGCTCTTGGGCTCGGCGTATTCGCGCTCATTCTCGGCGCTTATTTTGCGCTGCGCGGCATCTTCGATTTTTCCGCCGTCACCGCGCTTCTCGATAAGAATGCCGGCGTTACGGCGGAGAATTTTCTATGGGTATCGCTCTATGTCTCCTTCGTCAATTCGCTTCTTGAGGAATTCTTCTTCCGCGGCTTTGCCTTCCTCGTCCTGCGCAGGTACGCGGGCGAGCGCTTTGCCTGCCTTTTCAGCGCGCTGAGCTTTGCGCTCTACCACACGGCGATGATGCTCGGGTGGTTTTCTCCGCCTCTTTTTCTTCTCGCACTCGCGGGGCTTGCCGCGGGCGGCGTACTTTTTGATCTTCTCGACGCGAGAGCAGGGACGATCTTCCCCTCCTGGGCAGTTCACATCTTCGCAAACCTTGCCATCAACACAGTTGGCTTTATTCTTTTCAAAATTTTATAAGAAAGCGTGGCAAGTCAAGCAAAAAACGCTTGACTTTCCCGTTTTTCCCTGTTATAATCGGTGAGCCGCTTTGAATGGGTATAAAGCATCGGCTCGTCCGATCACCCCCGACAGCGAGTCCGTAATAAAGGAAAGTGAGGTGCACACATGCAAGCGATCATCGTTACCGGCGGTAAGCAGTACAATGTCAGCGAGGGCGACACTCTGTTCATCGAGAAGCTGGACGTCGAGGCCGGCGAGGCCGTTACCTTCGACACCGTTCTGGCCATCGTGGACGGCGAGAACACCAAGTTCGGCACTCCCGTGGTGGAGGGCGCGAAGGTTGACGCCAAGGTCGTCAAGAACGGCAAGGGCAAGAAGATCCGTATCTTCAAGTACAACCCCAAGAAGGGCTACCGTAAACGCCAGGGTCATCGTCAGCCTTATACCAAGGTTGAGATCGGCAAGATCAGCTTCTAAGCCATGACGACCGTTACCTTCCTCACCGAGGGAAAGCGCATCATCGGCTTCGACGCGAAGGGCCACAGCGGCTATGCCGAGGCAGGCTCCGACATCGTCTGCGCCGCCATCACGAGCGCCGTGCGTCTCGTGGACGCGACCGTGAACGACGTGCTGGGTCTCGCGGCCTCCGTCAAGGTCCATGAAAGATCGGGTTCCATCGAGTTCCGTCTCCCCGGCGGTCTGAGCGCCGCAGCGGAGAGCACCTGCCAGTCTCTTTTGGCCGGCTTGATGCTCTATTTCACGGAGCTGCACGACGAGTACCCCGAAAACATCGAAGTAATGGAGGCGTGAGCCTCCTCTCCCCCCACGCATCATTCTACAGAAAGGATGGACTACGAATTATGATGAACATTGGTCTTCAGTTCTTCGCTCATAAAAAAGGTATGGGCTCGACCAAGAACGGCCGCGACTCCAAGTCCAAGCGCCTTGGCCCCAAGCGCGCCGACGGTCAGTTCGTTCTCGCGGGCAACATTCTTGTTCGCCAGCGCGGCACCCACATCCATCCCGGCGTCAACGTCGGTATCGGCAGCGACGACACCCTGTTCGCCAAGGCGGACGGCGTGCTCCGCTTCGAGAAGCTCGGCAAGGATCGCAAGCAGGCTTGCGTGTATCCCGCTGAGTAATTGAGTGGTTTGAAAAAGGAAGCGCAAGCCGTCGGCTTGCGCTTCCTTTTTTGTGCTTTTCCTTGACGGAGCACGCAAAAGCGGGTAAAATAGAAAAGTTAGAGAACAATACCCCCGAAGGAGGTTTTTCGATATGGCAACGGAATTCATTGATAAGGCGCGCATCTCCGTTTCCGCCGGCAAGGGCGGCAACGGCGCGGTCGCGTTCCACCGCGAGAAATACATCGCCGCCGGCGGTCCCGACGGCGGCGACGGCGGCAACGGCGGCGACATCATTCTGCAGGTGGACGACAATATGTCCACGCTGATGGACTTCCGCTACAAGCGCAAATACACCGCCGAGAACGGCATGGACGGTCAGGGCAGCCGCAAGTTCGGCAAGAGCGGCAAGCCGCTCACCATCCGCGTGCCGCGCGGCACGCTCGTGCGCGACGCGGAGACGAACGAGATCATCAAGGATATGTCCTCGTCCGAGCCTTACGTCCTCTGCAAGGGCGGCAAGGGCGGCTGGGGCAACTGCCACTTCGCCACGCCCACCCGTCAGGTGCCGCGCTTTGCCAAGGCGGGCCTGCCCGGCGAGAGCCACGACGTCATTTTAGAGCTCAAGCTGCTCGCGGACGTGGGGCTGATCGGCTTCCCGAACGTCGGTAAATCGACGCTGCTCTCGGTCGTTTCCAAGGCGCGGCCAAAGATTGCCAACTACCACTTCACCACGCTCTTCCCCAACCTCGGCGTCGTGTATGTCGACGAGGGCGTGAGCTTCGTCATGGCGGACATCCCCGGCATCATCGAGGGCGCGGCGGACGGTGCGGGCCTCGGCCACGACTTCCTGCGCCACATCGACCGCTGCCGCCTGCTCGTTCATGTGGTCGATGTCTCGGGCAGCGAGGGGCGCGACCCGGTCGCGGACTTCGACGCCATCAACGCCGAGCTGGCGCAGTATTCCCCCGAGCTGGCGACGCGCCCGCAGATCGTGGTCGCGAACAAGACCGACATTATGGAGGACGAAACGCTGCTCGAAAAGCTGCGCGCGCACGTCGAGGAGGCGGGCTATCCCCTCTTCGCCCTTTCCGCCGCATCCCACACCGGCACGCGCGAGCTGGTGCTGAAGATCGCCGAAAAGCTCTCCACGCTCCCGCCGGTCACGGTCTACGAGCCGGAGTACGTCCCGCGCCCGCCGAAGCTCGACACCTCCGCCCCGCTCAACATCACGGTGGACGACAACACCTACATCGTCGAAGGCCCGTGGCTCGAGCGACTGATGGCGAACGTCAACTTCTCCGACTACGAGAGCCGGATGTATTTCGACAAGATGCTGCGCGAGAGCGGCCTCTTTGCCCGCCTTGAGGAGATGGGCATTCAGGACGGCGACATCGTCAGCCTCTACAACCTCGAATTTGAATACCAGCACTAAGCCAGACGGCGCTCCTCTCGGGAGCGCCGCCTGTTCGTTATTTGCCGTCTTCCCTCGGCGTTTTTTTCGTCTCGATCGGATAAAGCTGCGGGGCCTCGCCGCTTCCGTCGCAGAGGGCAAGGAAGACCTCCCCGAAGGCGGAATAGCCCTGCTCGCGCAGCTTCCGCGTGAGCCAGACCTCGTCCTTGCCGACGGACCGCAGATTCTCCGGCAGCACCTCGCCGTCCATAATGACCGGCGTCATGAGCACGCTCTGCTTTGGCGAGAGCGAGAGATCGGTCGGCTGCGCGGCGCGGTAGGCCTCCCTGGGCAGAAAGCTCAGGTTGCCGTTGTGCTCAAAGACGACCGTCTCGAGCTGGGAGAGGTCAAACCAGCCGCCCGCGCGGCAGAGCGTAAGGAACTCACTCAGGTCGAGCTTCGCGCGCTTGAGGTGCTCGCGGTAGAGCGTTCCTCCGTCGTAGAGGATGAGCGGCTTGCCCGTAAAGGCCCGCCGCGCGGCGAGAGACTTGTTCGTCCACAGCGCGACGCCCCAGGCCAGAAGCCCGTAGACCACCATGCCGGTGAGCGGGCGCAGCGGCGACTCCGGCTCGGTCGCCATCTCGGCGGCAATGGAGCCGACCGAGATGCCGGAGATGTAGTCGAACATTGTCATCTGCGAGATCTGCTTGTTGCCTACCAGCTTTGTGAGCAAAAACAGAACCAGATACGAAACGACCGCTGTGACGGCGAGACTCAGAAAATCAAGCCCGTCCATCGGCTGAACATTATCCATAAAAATCCTCCCGCGGCATTTTTTGCAGTTTGCCGCGGGAGGTGTCGTTTTATTCACTTCGTGTGGACGTTGATGAATTCCGCGCGCAGCTTGGAGTAGAGGATGGTCTGGCTGGAGTACAGTCCCCGGTATCCGGAGCAGACATAGCTCACCGCACACACGACCGCGTAGCACAGCAGTCCGTCCGCGCCGAACAGCTCAACGCTGATGAGCAGCGAGGTGATGGGGCAGTTCGTCATGCCGCAGAAAAGGCCCGTGATGCCGAGCACCGCGGCAAAGCCAGCAGGCAGGCCGAGCAGCGCTCCCGCCGCGCAGCCGAAGGTCGAGCCGACAAAGAGCGTGGGCACGATCTCGCCGCCCTTGAAGCCGCAGCCGAGCGTAATGGCGGTAAAGACGATCTTGAGCAGGAACGCCTCCGGCTTCGCCGTGCCGCCGAGCGCGGCGGCGATGACATGGCCGCCCGCGCCGTTGTAGTCGCGGCAGCCGGCGAGCAGCGTCAGCGCGATCACAAGGCAGCCGCCGAGGAAGGCGCGCAGATAATCGTTTTTGACCAGCCGCTCCGTCAGATGCTCCGTGCGGTGGAGCATCTCGCAGAAGAGGATGCTCACCAGCGCGCAGCCGAGCGCGAGCACCGCCGCGCGCGCCAGCGTGAGCGCGCCGGTATCCGGTGCGGCAACGGCGAAGCGCATCGACTCGATGCCGAAGCGCAGCGATACGGCGTAGGCCACCAGCGACGAGGTGATGCAGGGAATGAGGCCGGAATAGTATAGCACACCGATGCTCACGACCTCGAGCGCGAAGAACACCGCCGCGAGCGGCGTGCCGAACAGCGCGGAGAACAGCGCGCTCATGCCGCACAGCGTCGCCAGGCGACAGTCCTTATCGTCCATGCGCAGCATCTTGCCGAAGTGCTCGCCGAGGTCGCCGCCGATCTGCAGCGCCGCGCCCTCACGTCCCGCGCTGCCGCCCGCCAGATGCGTGAGGAGCGTGGCGAGGAAGATGGCGGGAATGAGCAGGATCGGCAGCTCGCGGCCCTGATGCACCGCGTCGAGCACCGCGTTGGTGCCCACGCCCTGCGTGCGCAGGAAGCGGTAGAGCGCGACGATCAGCACGCCCGCGAGCGGCAGCGCATAAAGCAGCGCAGGGACCTCCGTCCGCAGCTCGGTGGCGTACTCCACGCCGAGGTGAAAGAGCGAGCCGACCGCGCCGCCGACCGTGCCGATGAGCGCAGCGGCCAGCAGCCATTTGACCAGCGTTTTCACATACAGCATCACATGGTCGGTAAACCCCTGCAGCTTCTCCATCACCCATTCCCCCTTTCCGTCTCATTTCTTTACGGCAATTTCACATCGTCTGAACAAGGTGATTTTACACGAGTCGACGGAAAAGTCAAGCGGTGAAAAAGCTCACCGTTTTATCCGATGAATTTCATCGTCTCAGCCGATGAACTGCTGCGTCCAGTAATGCCCGTCGGCGACGTAGCCGACGCCGATCTTCGTGTAGGCGCTGCTGAGGATGTTGGCGCGGTGGCCCTCGCTGTTCATCCAGCCCGCGACGACCGCGGCGGGCGCGGCGTAGCCCATGGCGATGTTCTCGCCCGCCGTGCGGTAGCTGAGGCCGAAGGCGCGGAGCATCCGGAAGGGCGTGCCGTAGGTCGGACTGTTGTGCGCGAAGTAGCGGTTATCGTGCATATCCTGCGACTTGTAGCGCGCCACGCGGGAAAGCTCCCAGTCCTCCGTCAGCGCGGCAAGGCCGTGCTTCGCGCGCTCGGCGTTCACAAGGCGGACGACCTCCTGCTCGTAGGCGCGGACGGAGGCATCCGTCTCGGGGATGGTCAGCACGTCGCCGGGGTAGATGAGATTCGGATTTGCGACCTGCGGATTCGCGTCGATGATCTCGCTCGTGCCGACCTGATACTGCACGGCGAGCTTCCACATCGTGTCGCCGCGCTGCACGGTGTGGGACGCGGCAAGTGTCGGGACGGTCATGGCCGCGGCTGCCAGCAGCGCCAGCGACAGGGAAAGCAGTTTTTTCATGGTACATTCTCCTTTTCGTGCTTTTTGAGGGATTTGCTCCCTCCGTCCTCTAATGGTTACATTTTGTAACTATTTTTGCAAGTCCAACTATTTCCCAATTCCGGCAGGAATAGGAAACGGCGCGGCGGCAGACAATAGCAAAAACGCTTCGGAGGCACGCCTATGCAAACGCTTTGGAACAGCCGCGATACGCTCCCCGCCTACCCGCCGCTGCGGGAGGATCTGCACGCCGACGCCGCCGTGGTCGGCGGCGGCATGGCCGGCATCCTGACCGCCTACGCCCTGCACACGCGGGGCCTGCGCGTTGTGCTGCTGGAGGGCAGCCGCCTCGCCTCGGGCGTGACCGCGCACACGACGGCGAAGATCACCGCGCAGCACGGCCGGTTCTGCGAGCGGCTGGTGCATGACTTCGGCTTTCATCTGGCCCAGCAGTACCTGCGGGCCAATCTCTGCGCCGTGCGGCAGTTCCGCGCGCTCGTGCGGCAGAAGCGCATCGACTGCGGCTTCTCGGACGAAAGCTCCTTCGTCTATGCCGCGCCGGACGGCCCCTCCCTTACGCGCGAGCTGGAATATGCCCTGTCCCTCGGCGCACCCGCGCGGCTGGTGAAGCCCGAGGGTCTGCCCTTTCCGGTGCGTGAGGCGCTCTGCTTTGAGCGGCAGGCGCAGCTCTCGCCGCTGCCGTTCCTCGCGGCGCTGCTGCCGGAGCTGACGGTCTATGAGCACTCCCCCGTGCGCGACATCCGCGGCCACGCCGTCCGCTGCGACGGCGGCACGGTCACGGCGGAGCAGATCGTTGTCGCCACGCACTTCCCCATGCTCGAGCGCTTCGGGCTCTACGACCTGCGGCTGCGGCAGGAGCGCTCGTACCTCCTTGCGCTGACCGGCGCGCCGCCGCTCCCCGGGATGTGGCTCGACGCGGGTGAGGAGGGCTGGAGCCTGCGGCGCAGCGGGCGCTATCTGCTCCTCGGCGGAGGCGGGCACCGCTGCGGCGAAAACCTCGGCGACAGCTACGACCGTCTGCGCGCGCAGGCGCAGCGGCTTTTTCCCGCAGCGCAGGAGGCGTTCGCCTGGTCCTCGCAGGACTGCATGACGCTCGACGGCGTGCCGTACATCGGCCCCTATTCCTCGTCCGCGCCGTTTCTGCACGTCGCCACCGGCTTCGGCAAGTGGGGCATGACCGGCAGCATGGTCGCCGCCACGCTGCTCACCGCCCGTCTCACCGGCGAGGACTACCCCTACGCCGACATTTTCTCGCCCCAGCGTTTCTTCCCCTCCGCGTCCATCTCCGCCTTCTGGGAGGGCGCGGGCTACGCCGTGCGCGGCATCGGGCGGCGGCTGTTCGTGCCCGCGCAGACCGCGGCGGCGGACATCGCCCGCGGACATAGCGGTATCGTCGCCTGGCAGGGCAAAAAATACGGCGTCTACCGCCACACGGACGGCACGCTGTTCGCGGTGGACATCCGCTGCCCGCACCGCGGCTGCGAGCTGACGTGGAACGACGACGAGAAATCGTGGGATTGCCCCTGCCACGGCTCGCGTTTCGACTATACGGGCCGCCGGCTCAGCGAGCCGGCCAAGGCCGCGCTCAAGCTCTGCGAGGACTTCCCGCAGGAGATATGAAAAAGCGAGCCGCACGGCTCGCTTTTTTACCGGTATTTTCTTATTCCACCGTCTGCCAATGCTTGAGCGTCGGCAGGAGTCCCGCCAGATAGGCGCGCACCTGCCCGGCAGGCCATTGCTCGCTTGCCATGTGCTCCGCACAGAAGTCGATGAGCTTGTCCATGTTCGTATAGGCGAATTTTCCATCGGCGTAGCACCATTTACAGTAGTCCTCGTTGATGGCTCCGTCCGGCTCACGGCTGAGCGACGCCTCCTCGAGCGGCATCCCGCAGCACTGGCAGACCAGCTGCCGTGGCGAGCCCAAAAGCGTGTTGATCGACACGTCGAAGAGCCTTGAGAGCAGCTTGAGCGTCTCCGTGTTCGGCACCGTCTCGCCGTTTTCCCAGCGCGAGACCGCCTGCCGCGTCACAAACAGCTTTTCGGCAAGCTCATCCTGTGACATGCCCTTTCCCGTGCGCAGCTCGTAGATCACATTTTTGGTTTCCATGCGATCACCTCCATGTCGGACAGCATACCCGTTTTCCGTCGGAAAAGCAAGCAACGCGCAGTTGCCCCTTACGCCTCCGCCGCCTCCGGCATCTCCGCACGCTCCTCCGCGCCGTTCTCCGTCAGCTCTGGGTGCTTGAGGTATCGGCGAAGCGTCTGCCAGAAGAGCGCGTACTCGTGGCCCGTGCAGATGCGCTCGTCCATCACGATGCCGAGCGGCATGATCTTCTTGTTGTATTCACCGGTGAGGAAGTTGGGGACGGGCTTGCCCATGCAGACGAACACGCCCGTCGTGCCGAACTCGTAGCAGTGGTGGTAGATGGCCTCCGTGTTGATGCTGGCGAGGTTGGTGATGAAGAGGCTCGTATGGAACGGGCTGAGGTCAATGACGAAGCGCGGCAGCAGGCCCAGGCGGTCGAGGAGCTTGACGAGGCCGACCAAGAGCGTCGGCAGCACCGGCAGCGAGAACATGAAGTTCGCAAAGCGGTCGGTGTTGTTGTTATGCTCCTTTTTCTGGTTGAGCGCGACCGCGTCCTCGATCTTGCGGTTGATGGAAATGACGTCGTCCCCGTCCTCAAAGAAGATCTTCACGCTCGTCTCGTCGGGCGTGCCGTCGGCGCGCGTTTTGAGAATGACGAAGCTGACGCAGAAGTGGTTGCGCTGGTAGATCTTCGAGTTCATGATGAAGCGGTTGATCTTCGGGTGCTGCTGATACGCCTTGAAGTAGGCGGCGAGGATCAGCGCCATGTAGGAGATGCGCACGCCCTCCCGCCGCTTGCTCTGGATGTAGCGGCGCATCGGCTCCATCTCGGCGTACTCGGTGATGTAATCGTGCGCGTCATAGCGGCGCGGCATGATATAGGGAAGCGCCGAAACGATGGCGCTGGCATTCTTGACTCGGGTTCCGTCCGGACGCATGGCAATACCTTCTTTCACGGTTCTTTGCGAATATTTTATACGTTCTTAACGCAATATGCAATGTTTTTCTTTTTACGACTTTCTTACATCTTTTTTAAGAACGCCGCCCCGCTTTGCTTTTTCAAGCCGAAACGCGAAAATCTTACTTTTTGTTTCGTTGACAAAAAATCATTCAGGTCATTTCTTTTTTTCTATTGATTATCCAAATAAGCTGTACTATACTGTACTTGTCAAATCAGGCAAAAACCGTCATTTTACCTTAAAATAACAACGATCAGGAGGAAACAACAATGAAGTACAATCGCACCTACAACTTCTCCGCCGGTCCCGCCATGATGCCCGAGCCCGTGCTGGAGGAGATCCGTGACGAGATGATGAACTACCGCGGCAGCGGCATGTGCGTCATGGAGATGTCCCACCGCTCCAAGGTCTTCCAGCAGATCATCGACGAGGCCGACGCCGACCTGCGCGACCTGATGGGGATCCCCGACAACTATAAGGTCCTCTTCATTCAGGGCGGCGCCACCCTCCAGTTCGCGGCGGTTCCTTGGAACCTGATGAAGAACGGCAAGGCCGTCTACATCGACACCGGCGCATGGTCCAGCAAGGCCATCAAGGAGGCCAAGAAGTACGGCGAGGTCATCGTTGCCGCTTCCTCCAAGGATAAGAACTACAGCTACATTCCCGACTGCTCCGATCTCGATATTCCCGATGACGCCGACTACGTTTACATCTGCGAGAACGAGACCATCCACGGTGTGACCTGGCAGAAGCTGCCCAACACCAAGGGCCACATCCTCGTCTCCGACCAGAGCTCCATGTTCCTCTCCCAGCCCTGCAACGTCAGCGACTACGGCATGATCTACGCGGGCGTGCAGAAGAACGTCGGCCCTGCCGGCATGGTCATCGTCATCATCCGCGAGGACCTCATCCGCGAGGACCTCGATCCCAAGATGCCCATCTACATGCGCTACGACACCCACGCCAAGAACGGCTCCATGTACAATACCCCCAACTGCTGGGCGATCTACTGCTGCGGCAAGGTCTTCAAGTATCTCAAGAGCATCGGCGGTCTCGAGGAGATGCACAAGCGCAACATCGCCAAGGCCAAGGTCATCTACGACTTCCTGGATTCCTCCAAGATGTTCCACGGCACGGTCGAGCCGGAGTTCCGCTCTCTCATGAACATCCCCTTCGTCACCGGCTCCGCCGAGCTGGATGCCGAAGTCGTCGCCGCCACCAAGGCTGCTGGCTACGATAACCTCAAGGGCCACAAGTCCGTCGGCGGTCTGCGCGCGAGCGTTTACAACGCCATGCCCATCGAGGGCGCGCAGGCGCTGGTCGACTTCCTCAAGAAGTTCGAGGCCGAGCACAAGTAAAACCATTTTAAAACATTTACAAGGAGAAAGTTATCATGCGTATTCTTGTTACTGACGGTATGGATAAGACCGCGATGGCCGAGCTGAAGGCTCAGGGTCACGAGGTCGTCGAGCAGTTCTACGAGCCCGCCGAGCTGGGCAAGGCCCTGCGTGACTTCGATGTGGTCGTCGTCCGCTCCAAGACCAAGGTCCGCGCCGCACAGATCGACGAGGCCAAGGGCAGCCAGCTCAAGCTCATCATCCGCGGCGGCGTGGGCGTTGACAACATCGACGTCGATTATGCCAAGGCCGCCGGCATCGACGTGAAGAACACCCCGCGCGCTTCCTCCGAGTCCGTCGCCGAGCTGGCGATGGCGCACATGTTCTCCTGCGCACGCTACATCTCCCACGCCGGCTACACCATGCGCAACGGCCAGTGGGAAAAGAAGGCCTACGGCAAGGGCATCGAGCTGTGCGGCAAGACCCTCGGCGTGGTCGGCTTCGGCCGCATCGGCCAGAAGCTCGGCGTGATGGCCAAGGCCATCGGCATGAACGTCATCGCCTTCGATATTTTCCACATCCCCGGCATCGAAGAGCAGCTGGGCATCCCCTACGTTGAGATGGACGAGCTGCTGGCGAAGGCTGACTTCATCTCCGTCCACGCTCCCGCGGTCGACGGCGGCGCGCTCATCAATGCCGAGCGCATCGCCAAGATGAAGGACGGCGTCGTCATCATCAACACCTCCCGCGGCACCAACGTCGACGAGGCCGCCCTGCTCGCCGGTCTGGAGAGCGGCAAGGTCCGCGCCGCCGGTCTGGACGTGTACGCCGACGAGCCCGCCACCAACAAGGCGCTCTACTCTCACCCGATGGTCTCCTGCACGCCGCACATCGGCGCCGCCACCGTCGAGGCTCAGAAGCGCATCGGCGCGGAGATCGTGGACATCATCTCCAAGATGTAAGCTCCTCTCTCCAATCGCAGCAAAGGGAAGCCCGCATGGGCTTCCCTTTTGTCATACTCGCGCGCTCTTTTTCATAGACTGCACCAACAACATACTTTGAGGTGTACGCTATGGAAAAAAGTCAGAACTATGTGGAGCTTTGGGGCACAGCCGGCGCGGCTCCCTCCTTTTCGCATGAGAATCACGGCGAGAGCTTCTACCGCTTTCCGCTGCGCGTGGAGCGCCTGTCAGGGCAGAGCGACCTGCCGCTCATCCTTGCCCCCTCCGCTCTGCTGGAGGGCATCGACATTGCAGAGGGCACGCCCCTGCGCGTGACCGGACAGCTCCGCTCGTTCAACAACCGCAGCGGGCACGGCAGCCGTCTGGTCATCTCCACCTTTGCCCAGTCCATCGAGCCGTGCGACGGCGGGCACTTCAACCGCATCCTGCTCTCGGGCGTGCTGTGCAAGCAGCCGACGCTGCGGCGCACGCCGCTGGGGCGCAGCATCTGCGATATGATCCTGGCGGTCAACCGCCGCTACGGGCGCGCGGACTATCTGCCCTGCATCGCGTGGGGAAAGGTCGCCGCCAAGATCGCAGAAATGCAGGTGGGCGACCGCCTGACGCTTGAGGGCCGCGTGCAGAGCCGCACCTACATCAAGCAGACCGACGCGGGCAGCGAGGAGCGCACCGCCTACGAGGTGTCGGTGATGCAGCTGCTGGACGACGAGGAAACGGAGCTGATCTGAAAAGCGGGGGACGCTGCGCGTCCCCCGCTTTCTTTGTCTTTTGGCCTGCCGCGCCGGCTCCTGTACGGCGTTGAGAGCCTTGCGGGGCGCTTCTCCGGTCGGTCTTTATGCCTTTTTCGTCACGGTTTTCGACCTATTCAGATTATTTATGAATGCTTCTCTTTACATTTTTTCCGTATAGTGATAGAGTGATATACTGTTGTGTATTATACGCAAACGCAAGAAAAAGTGAGTGGATCGAATGGCAAGAATTTTTATGCTCAAGGGCGACATCAACCGCCCCGGTCATGTGGACATCCCCGAGGAATCGACCACGCTGCGAGAGGTCGTGGAGCAGCTCGGCGGCGGCATGGCGAACGGAAAAAGGTGCAAGGCCGTGCAGATCGGCGGCCCCAGCGGCGGACTTCTTTCCGCCGAGCAGCTTGGCCTGCCGCTGCATTTCCAGCAGCTCAAGCCCTACGGCATCCGCCGCGGCGACAGCGTCATCACCGTCCTCGACGAGGACCGCTGCATGGTGGACGTCGCCTGCCGCTTCATGCAGTATACGCAGACGGAGTTCTGCGGCAAGTGCGTTTCCTGCCGCGAGGGCACCAAGCGCATGAACGAGCTTTTGTGGGCGCTGCGCAATTACCGGCTGAGCGAGGAGGACTTCTCCCTGCTCATGGACCTCGGCGAGATGATCTCCGTCACCGCCTTCTGCAACCTCGGGCGCGGCTCGTTCTCGACGCTGCAAAGCGCCGTGAAATACTTCCCCGAGGAGTTTCGCGGCCACCTGGCCGGTCGCTGCGCGCTGTGCGAAAGCGACCACCGCTATCCCATCCAGCCGGGCGATCTGCCCTACAACCGCATCTGTCTGGTCGTGGACCCCGCCATCTGCCGCGGGTGCAGCAAGTGCGCGCGCAACTGCCACGCGAACGCCATCACCGGCGTCGTCCGCTCGCCGTTCTCGATCGACCCGGAAAAGTGCGTGAAATGCTATACCTGCATCGAGGCTTGCCCCTTCGACGCGATCAAGGAGGTGGAGCTCGATGTCTAAGGGCGTTATGTACGTGGACAACATCCGCGTGGAATATGACAACGAACCCAACGTGCTCGAGGTCTGCCGCAAGGCCGGCGTTGAGATCCCCAACTTCTGCTTCCATTCCGATCTGTCCGTTTACGGCGCGTGCCGTATGTGCATGGTCGAGGAGGAGGGCACCGGAAAGATCGACGCGGCCTGCACCATGCCGCCGAAAAACGAGCTGCACATCCGCACCAACACGGCGCGGCTGCTCAAGTACCGCCGCATGATCATCGAGCTGCTGCTCTCCGCGCATTGCCGCGACTGCACCACCTGCGAGAAGAACCGCGCCTGCCGCTTGCAGGAGATGGCGGTCCGCTTCGGCATCCACCACGTCCGCTTCGACGATACGCGCGAGCACGTCAAGATGGACTTCTCCAGCCCCGCCGTCACGATGGACCTCAACAAGTGCATCCTCTGCGGCGACTGTGTGCGCGTCTGCCACGAGGTGCAGGGCGTCAGCAATCTGCGCTTTGCCGGCCGTGGCCCGGGCCTGCACATCGCCACGACGGACAATAAGCCCTTGAGCGAGACGCACTGCGTCAGCTGCGGACAATGCTCCGCCGTGTGCACCACCGGCGCCATCACCATCAAGAACGACATCGGCCCCGCGTGGAAAGCCCTGCAGGACCCGCAAAAGCGCGTCGTCATTCAGATCGCGCCCGCCGTGCGCGTCGCCATCGGCGAGGCCTACGGCCTCCCCGCGGGCGAAAATGTGCTCGATAAGCTCGTCACCGCGCTCAAGATCATGGGCGCGGACGAGGTGTACGATACCATCTTCGGCGCGGACCTCACCGTGCGCGAGGAATCCGCCGAGTTCCTGCGCCGGCTCGAGACCGGCGAGAACCTGCCGCTGATGACCTCCTGCTGCCCCGCGTGGGTGAAGTATGTGGAAAACGAGCGGCCCGAATTTCTGAAGAATCTCTCCACCGCCCGCTCCCCCATGCAGATGTTTGCGTCCGTGCTCAAGGAAAACTACCGCAAGAAGGACGCCGAGGACGGCCGCACGACCTTCCACATCGCCATCATGCCCTGCACCGCCAAGAAGATGGAGGCGCGGCGCGAGGAGTTCCGCGACGCCTACGGCGTCCCCTACGTCGACCTTGTGCTCACCACGCAGGAGGTCGTGCAGATGATGAAGGAGTCCGGCATCCGCTTTCAGATGCTGGAGAAGGAATCCCCCGACCTGCCCTACGGCATGGGCTCCGGCGCGGCGGAGATCTTCGGCACGAGCGGCGGCGTGGCTGAGGCAGTCATCCGCTGCTGCACCCCCGACAAGAGCAAGAATGCCCTGCGCACCATTGAGCACAGCGGCCTCCGCGGCACGGACGCCGTTCGTTTCGCCGAGGTCACGATCAACGGCCGCAAGGTGCGCGCCGCCATCGTCCACGGGCTCGGCAGCGCCGCAAAGCTGCTCGATCAGATCCGGAGCGGCGAGGTGCAGGCGGACCTCGTCGAGGTCATGTCCTGCCGCACCGGCTGCGTCGGAGGCGCGGGCCAGCCCTACGCCCTGATGGCGAAAAAGCTCCAGCGCGCGCAGGGGCTCTACGAGATTGACCGCAGCGCCATGTTCAAGCGCAGCGAGCGCAACCCGGTCATCGACGCGATGTACGCAAACGGTCTCGCCGACCGCGCGCACGAGCTGCTGCACATCGAGTACAAGGACTGAGGAGGGCGCGCGATGGCGAAGCAGAGCCGCTGCGAGGACTGCATGAACTACGTCTATGACGAGGAGTACGACTGCTACACCTGCGAGCAGGGCGCCGAGCTGGACGAGGACGAAATGGCCCAATTCCTGCGCGGGGACTGCCCCGCCTGTCCGTTCTACCATCCCGGCGAGAGCGACTACTATCTCTCCTCCAAGCAGTAAGAAAAAAGGGCAGACGCCCTTTTTTCTTTTCGGAATGGTCTTGACAACATTCATTCTTTTTATTAGTATATTTGAAGAATCATTTAAATTTTTTGAAATCGGAGATACACGCACATGGAGATCCGCAATCTTGTCACATTTCTGAAGGTCACCGAGCTCAACAGCTTCTCCAAGGCTGCCGAGGCGCTGGACTATTCCCAGTCCGCCGTCACCGTGCAGATCCAGCAGCTTGAGCGCGAGCTGGGTGTGCGTCTGTTTGACCGCATCGGGAAGAACGTCTCCATCACGCAGTACGGCAAGAACTTCATCTCCTATGCCCGCGATATTGTCAGCGCCGTCGCCCGCGCGCAGGTCTTTGCCTCCGAGGAAACGGAGCTGACGGGCATGGTGCAGGTCGGCACGCTCAATTCCCTTATGACCGCGTCGTTCTCCGACATTGTCCCGGCCTTCCGCCAACGCTTTCCCCATGTGATGATGCGCCTGCACGCCGACATGGTCGCCTCGCTCAAGGACAAGCTGCTCAAAAACGAGCTCGACCTCATTTACACGCTCGATTCTCAGGTGCTCGACCCGCAGTTCGTCAAGGTCTTTGAGGCCGAGGAGGAGGTCGTGGTGGTCACAAACCGAGATAACCCGCTCGCCGCGCGCGAGAGCGTCCGTCTGGCCGAGCTGGTCGACCATCCCTTTATCCTGATGAACCGCACGAACGCCTACCGCGACCTGTTCGACACCGAGCTGGCCCGTCAGGGTCTGGAGATCCGTCCCTTCCTCGAGCTGGAGGACGACGTGCTCGCCCTGCGCCTGCTGTATGAGAATCCCGCGTACATGACCGTCCTGCCGCTCTACACCGTGAAAAAGAGCATCCATGAAAAGAGTCTTGCCGCGGTGCGCGTCGAGGACTGCAAAATGTCGCAGTTCCGCCAGGTCATCTATCACAAGAACAAGGTTCTCACCCCGCAGATTCAGGGGATGCTGGATACCATCGTCGAGGTCGCCAAGCGGCCGTTCTGAAAAAAGCATAAAAAAAACGCGCAGCCGAAGGGCTGCGCGTTTCGTTTTGCGGTTTTACTCCTCGTCCTTATCCTCGTCCGCGGCGTCGGCCAGATCGGAGAGGTCGAACTCCAGCTTCGCGCCGCAGTTCGGGCAGATGATCTCACCGTCCTCGAGCATGGTGTCGTCGAAGAAGATCTCCTCCTCGCACTCGGGGCAGGTGGTGGCGTAGCACTCCTCTTCCTCGTCTTCCTCGTCTTCCTCGTCTTCCTCGTCGTCCTCGTCATCATCGTCATCGTCCCACTCGTCGTAGACGATGTCTTCCACGTCGGAGAGGTCGTCGCTGATGACGTCCAGCCCGTCGCCGAGCTCCATGACCTCGTCGGTCAGGTCCTCGACCTCGAGGGCGATCTCATCGAGCACGTCCACGACGGCGGCAAAGAGCTTGCCCTCGTTGGACTCCGTATCCACGTTCATGCCTTCCATCAGGCCCTTGAGATAAGCGATCTTTTCAGAAATACCCATAATGCTTCTCCTTTCAGATCAGATCAAACGGTTTCCTGCTGACTTGTTTTTTACTTGGCGCGGCCCATGTACTCGCCGGTGCGGGTGTCGATCTGGATCTTGTCGCCCTCGTTGATGAACAGGGGGACCTTGATCTCGGCGCCGGTCTCGACGATGGCGGGCTTGGTCACGTTGGTGGCGGTGTCGCCCTTGGCGCCCGGCTCGGACTTGGTAACGACCAGCTCAACGAAGTTGGGCGGCTCGATGCCGAACACGCGGCCCTTGACGGACAGAACCTTGCACATGGTGTTTTCCTTGACGAAGCGGAACGCATCGCCGAGCAGCTCGCGGTTCAGGGGGACCATATCATAGGTCTCCTGATCCATGAAGTAGTAGAGATCGCCGTCGTTGTAGCTGTACTCCATGTCCTTGCGCTCCACGAACGCCTCGTCGAACTTCGCGGTGGGGTTGAAAGAGGTCTCGGTGACCGCGCCGGTCTCGACGTTGCGCATCTTGGTGCGGACGAACGCCGCGCCCTTGCCGGGCTTGACGTGCTGGAACTCGACGACCTGATAGACCTTGCCGTCCATCTCAAAGGTCTTGCCGTTTCTGAAATCACCGGCTGTAATGGTTGCCATAGTTTTTTCCTCCATATTCCCGAGGAAATCACTACGGACTTCCTCAAATTCATAAAGTATCGGTTTTTAACCTATGGTATTTTACCTCATATAGTGTCTCATTGCAAGTAGTTTTCTCTATCTTGCGCCAAATTTTGCAAAATTATTGCCGCGCCGTGCGCTCGTCGTGCGTGCTCGCGCGCTTGAACGGCTCCTGCAGGGCATGGAGCACCTTCTGCCACGGACCGCGCGCGCCGCCCTTCGGCTCCACCATCAGCGCCAGCACACCGCTGCGCTTTGCACCGAGGATATCCGTGAGCAGCTTGTCGCCGAGCATCGCCGTATGCTCCTGCGGCGTTTTGAACTTCTCCAGCGCGCGGCGGTAGCCCCTTCGCGAGGGCTTTTGCGCGTGGCCCACGAAGTCGATGCCCAGCCCCGCACAGAAGCGCTGCACGCGCCGCGGGCTGCGGTTGTTCGACAAAACGGCGACGGTGACGCCCGCTGCCGCCAGCGCGGCGAGCCACACGCGCACCGCGTCGTCCGGCTCGCGGACGGACTTGGGCGCGAGCGTATAGTCGAGGTCGGTGAGCAGCAGCGTCACGCCATGCGCGCGCAGGAAGTCCGGCGTCACGGCGGTATAATCGTCAAAAACCCAATGAGGTGTCAGGAGCATCGGCATGGTTTCCTTTCCGGGTGCATATCTATATTGGTAGTCTACCAATTTTTCCCGTTTTCTGCAAGGGGGTATCGCCTGTGTCTGTCTTTCTCGCGGTCACGCCGGCGGAGGCCGCAAGCTGCCGCGGCTACCGTGTGCCGCTCGTCCACATCGCCTACGCCGTCGGCGACGGCGGGCGGCTGCTGCGCAGCGAGCTGCCGCGCGGAGCGCAGGGCGGCCTGCTCGGTCTCTCCGACCGCTGCAACGGTCCTCTGCCGGAGCTGCCCATGCTCTGCCGCGCCATCCTCGGCGAGTGCCATGCGCGCCGCTTCGGCGGCGTGCTCGCGGACTTTGAGGGAGGCGCGCGGGAGGATCGTCTTCCCTTTCTCTCGCGGCTCGGCGCGATGCTCGCGCAGAGCGGACGGCGGCTCTATGTGCCGGAAGCCTTCACCGTGCCGGAGGCGAGCGTCCTCGTCTGCACCGCGCTTTCCGGCGGGACGCTGCGTGAACGGCTGAGCGACGCCGCCGCGCGCTATGGCACGCAGCGCGTCGCGCTCGACTGTCAGCGCCTTGCGATGGACTTTGTTCTCCCCTGCCGCAGCGGCGAAGGAACGCCGCTCACCCCGGAGGAGCTTGCTTCCCTGCGCGAGCGCTGCGGCGCAGCGGTCTTTTTCTCCGAGGAGCTGTGCGCGAATTATTTCAGCTACACCGCACAGGGCCGGGCGCATTTTGTTCTCTTCGACACCGCCGAAACGCTGCGATGCAAGCTCCGGCTCGGACGTGAGCGCGGCATGGAGACCGCCTTTCTCATGTATCCCGAGGTCAGCGACCTCCTGCCGGAGCTGCTCAACGCTTAGCGGTCATCGCCGCGTGCTCCTTCTGAAGCTCCGCAAACAGCTCCGCGGGCCTCCAGCCGCGGTTCGCCGCGGTCAGCATCGCCTTATACGGAATGCGCAGTCCGGTGCGGCGCATGGCGTTCAGCGCCTGATTCATGCGGTCGCCGTAGAAGCCGCAGAACACGAGCATCGGCTCGCCCAGCGGCGGCCCGGCATAGACCTCCTCCGTGCGCGGGCAATCCGCCGCGCCCGCGAGCGCGCCGACCGTCTGCGCGTAGTCCGCAAGCGGCACGGCCTTCACCGCCATTTTGCGCGGTGCGAAGGTCTGCGTCAGCAGCGGCGCGATCGTCTCGCAGCCAAAGGCCAGAATGTGTTCCTTCATCGTATCCACTCCCTTTGGCACGAGTATAGCACGCCCCGCGCAGGATAGCAAGCGACCTGCGTCATTTCGCGCCGCACGGCGCGAAACCAAACGAAATCCGTCGCGCAGGACGACCTGCGTCGAATCGTCCTCTTTCTGCGGGCAACCGAGTCGCAAAGCGCAGCGTGATTAAAAAGAAAGAGCATCACAACGTGATGCTCTTTCTTTTTGAAGCAAAATTAGTAATAGCGCTTATTGCGGTTCTTGCGGGCAGCCTCGCTCTTCTTGCGGCGCTTCACACTCGGGCTTTCATAGCACTCGCGCTTGCGGACCTCCGCCAGAACGCCGGCCTTGGCGCAGCTTCTCTTGAATCTCTTCAGAGCGCTGTCCAGGCTCTCGCCTTCCTTGACATGGACCTCGGACATTTATGTTTTCCCTCCCTCCGATGCACCCGGCTGTTTCCTGAGTGCTCTTTAAGAGTCATTGACATGACTAACGTGGGTATTATATTGAAAAACCGCCGGCTTGTCAATATCCTTTTTCGTTTTTTCGCAGAAATTCGCTCACTGCGGCTTGACGATCAGGTTGATGAGCTTATTCTTGACGAAAATGACCTTGACGATCTGCATCCCGTCGAGCGCCTTGGCGATCTTCTCGACCTGACGGGCGGCCTCGACGACGGCATCCTGCTCGCTGTCCATCGCCACGGTGACGGTGCCCTTGAGCTTGCCGTTGACCTGCACCGCCATCTCGGTGTGGGCGGCGACGGTCTTGCTCTCGTCGTACTCCGGCCAGGGCATCTGCATGGCCATCTTGCCGTACTCAGCGGCGCAGCCGAGCTGCTCCCACAGCTCCTCGACCATGTGCGGCGCGAAGGGTGAGAGCATGAGCAGCAGCTTCTCAAAATCGCCGCGGGTGAGGCCGTTGGCGTAGAACTCGTTGACCATCGTCATGAGCGCGGCAATGGCGGTGTTCATCTTGAGCGTGTCAATGTCGTCCGTGACCTTCTTGATGGTCTTGTGGATGATGGGCTCGTTCTTCTCGGAAACGGCCTTGTCCGCCGTTGCCATCTCCGCGAGGTTCCACACGCGGTCCAGGAAGCGCTTGCAGCCCTTCACCGCGTCGTCGGACCAGGTCGCGACCTTTTCGAAGTCGCCGATGAACATGATATAAAGACGCATGGTGTCCGCGCCGTAGGCCTTGACCACATCGTCGGGGTTGACGACGTTGCCGAGGGACTTCGACATCTTCACCGCCGGACGCAGCGCCTGATTGCCGTACTTGGCAATGAGAGCGTCCTTCTCCTCCTGCGTGGAGACGTTGCCGACGTAGTGCGGGTTCTGGCCGAGGATCATGCCGTGGCTCGTGCGCTTGGCATACGGCTCCTTGGTGTGGACGACGCCGATGTCATAGAGGAACTTGTGCCAGAAGCGGGAGTAGAGCAGGTGGAGCGTGGTATGCTCCATGCCGCCGTTGTACCAGTCCACGGGGCCCCAGTAATTCTCCGCCTCGTGGGAGACGAGCGCCTTGTCGTTGTGCGGGTCCATATAGCGCAGGAAGTACCAGCTCGAGCCCGCCCACTGCGGCATGGTGTCGGTCTCGCGCTTGGCGGGGCCGCCGCACTTCGGGCATTTCGTGTTGACCCAGTCGGTCATCTTGGAGATGGGGCTCTCGCCGTCGTCGGTCGGCTCGTAGCTCTCGACCTGCGGCAGAACGAGCGGCAGCTCCTCCCCGGGAACGGGCACCCAGCCGCACTTCGGGCAGTTGACCAGCGGGATCGGCTCACCCCAGTAGCGCTGGCGGGAGAACACCCAGTCGCGCAGCTTGTAGTTGACCTTCTCATGGCCCCAGCCCTGCTCGATGGCATACTGCTTCATCGCGGGGATGGCGTTCTTGACGGTCATGCCGTTGAGGAAGCCGGAGTTGACCATGATGCCGGTATCGTCCTTGAGCGTAAAGGCCTCCTTGGTGATGTCGCCGCCCTCGACCACCTCGACGATGGGGATGTTGAACGCGGTGGCGAAGTCCCAGTCGCGCTGGTCATGGCCCGGAACGCCCATGACGATGCCGGTGCCGTAGCCCATCAGAACGTAGTCGGAGACGAACATCGGCACGACCTTGCCGTTGGCGGGGTTGATGACCTCGATGCCGTCGAGGCGCACGCCGGTCTTGTCCTTATTGAGCTCGCCGCGCTCGAAGTCGCTCTTGCGGGCGGCGGCCTCCTGATAGGCGGCGACCTCGTCCCAGTTCTTGATAAGGGGCTGCCACTTCTTGAGCAGCGGGTGCTCGGGAGAGATGACCGTGTAGGTCACGCCGAAGAGCGTATCCACACGGGTGGTATAGACGGTGATGTCGTCCTCGGTGTTGGTCTTGAAGGTGACCTCCGTACCGGTGGAGCGGCCGATCCAGTTGCGCTGCTGGGTCTTGACGCGCTCGATGAAGTCCACATCGTCCAGATCGTCGATCAGGCGGTCGGCGTACTTCGTGATGCGCAGCATCCACTGGCTCTTTTCCTTGCGGATGACCTCGCTGCCGCAGCGCTCGCAAACACCCTCGACGACCTCCTCGTTTGCCAGCACGCACTTGCAGCTCGTGCACCAGTTGACGGGCATGGTGGTCTTGTAGGCCAGGTCATGCTTGAACATCTGCAGGAAGATCCACTGCGTCCACTTGTAGTAATTGGGGTCGGTGGTGTCCACCACACGGTCCCAGTCGAAGCCGTAGCCGAGCATCTTGAGCTGGCGGGTGAAGTTCCTGATGTTCTGCTGCGTGACGATGGCGGGATGGATATGGTTCTTGATGGCAAAGTTCTCGGTCGGCAGACCGAAGGCGTCAAAGCCGATGGGATTGAGGACGTTGTAGCCCTGCATCCGCTTCTTGCGGCAGATGATGTCCATTGCCGTAAAGGGGCGCGGATGGCCGACGTGCAATCCGGCGGCGGAAGGGTACGGGAACTCGATGAGCCCGTAGAATTTCGGTCTCGGATCGCCGGTCACGGCGGCGTAGGGCTTTTCCTGCTCCCACTTGTCCTGCCATTTTTTCTCAATGGCTGCGAAATCGTACTTCATGACTTTCTCCTTCTGTATTTCCATAGTCGCTTCTATTTTTACGCTTTTATTTTGCCGCGTCCGGCGTCAGCACGCCGGTGAGGTCCAGCGCGTGGCCGTCGCTCCACAAGCGCTCCAGCCCGTAGAACGCGCGGGCCTCCTCGTTGAACACATGGATCGCCACGCAGCCGTAGTCCAGCAGCACCCAGGTGCCGCCGCGATAGCCCTCGCGGTGAATGGGCTGCTCGCCGAGCTGATCCAGCTCCTTTTCCACCTCGTCGCACAGCGCGTTGATCTGCGTGTTGCTGCCGCCGGAGCAGATGACGAAATAATCCGCCAGCGTGGTGATCTTGTCGATCTCCAGCACCTTGATGTCGCGGCCCTTCTTGCTGTCGAGCGCCTTGGCGGCCGCAAGCGCCATTTCCTTTGCGTTTACCATTCTCTCTTCCCTTTCCGATTTATTCGTTTCCCGTCGCCTCGCCGATGACCGTCAGGCTTCCCGAGGTCACCTCTGCCGGCGGATCGTTTTCTTCCGTTTCGCCGCCCGTGCTCTCCGAGCTGTTCGCGATCCTTCCCGTGTACGGATCAACGAACACCGGCGGCGCGGCCGCCGCCTTGCTGTCCTCCACCCGTCCGGTTGAGGAGGCGAGCGAGCCGTCCGCGTTGACGGACATGATATCCAGATCGCGCAGCGTGAATTTCTCCGTGAACGGACTGAGGGAATCGTTCACCAGATCCAGCAGCGCGTTGGCCTGCGGCACCACATAGTCGAGCTTCATCGTCCTGCCGTACTCGGCGCTGAGCGTGCGGCTGTAAACGTATACGCCCGTCCAAGGCATGGTCATGAAGCTCACGTCCTCCAGCGAAAGGCCGCCGAACACCGCCTGCTTGCCGAACCAGAGGATGTTTTCAAAGGAGAGGTCGGTCTCCACATTCTCCTGGAACACCTCGGCGAGCTTACCGAGGTTGGCCACGTTCTTGAGCTGCAGAAGCTGCTTGATGACCGCCTTGAGGAAATCCTGCTGGATCTGCATACGCCCGCTGTCGCCGATCTGCGGGTTGCCGTAGGGGCTGTTGGAGTCGTTCTTGCGCCAGCGGATGACCTGCATGGCGTCGTCGCCGTTGAGCTTGCGGTAGCCCTTTTCCTGCTCGATGACAAGATCCTGATATCGGTCGTGATAGTCCATGTTGTAGGGCACGTCGAAGTACACGCCGCCGATGGCCTCCACGATCGCGCCGACGGCCTCCCACTCCACGACCACCTGATAGTCCGGCTCAAAGCCGACGAGCTGGGAGATCTCCTTATAGAGCGCCTTGATGCCCTTATCGCCCCCGCCGTAGTAGTTGTAGACGGAGTTGATCTTCTTCACATCCCATGGGACGTTCACCATCGTGTCGCGCGGGATGGACATGACCGTCGCCTTCTGGTTCGTCACGTCGTAGCTCGCGAGCAGCATCGTGTCGGTGTTGCCGCCTCCGCCCGTGTCGCGGCCGAGCACAAGGACCGTGTAGAAGTCCTTGCTTTTCCGCTCGCCGCTCACGCGCGGACGCACACCGTCGCCGTAATCCAGATCGACGTCGGTCTGACCGGGATCCTGCGTGTCGCCGTCCCGGTTCGGCAGCTCCGGCGCACGGATCTTCAGCAGATAGCCGCCGACGGTGATCACGCCGACGAGCAGCACCGCTGCCAGCGCGGCGACGAGCAGTCTTTTGGGGTGGGTGAAAATGCCCTTGATCTGCTCCCACGCCTCGTCGCCGTGCTCGTCAAAGGCCGCGTCCACGCGGGAGCGCAGCTCGTCGAGCTTTTCCGATTTGAAATTGAAGTTAAAGTTGTTGTCCGCTTCCCGCTTTCCCCTCATTTGTCTTTCCTTTCAGATAATCACGTGCCGCCAGGGTGTTGACGTGGATGGGGTTGCCCATCTCCTCCATTTCCTCGACCGTCATTTCAAGGCCCATCAGAAGCCCACGGTCCAGATCCTCCCACACGGTCCTCCGCAACGCGTCCACGCCCGGAAAATCGCGCGTCGGCTCGATGAAGTCCGCGAGGTAGATGACCTTTTCCAGCACCGTCATGTCCGGCTTTCCGGTCGTGTGCCAGAGGATCGCATTGTAAATTTCATCGTCCACGCCGAACACGTCCCGCGCGAGCGCCGCGCCGGTCTTGGCGTGGAGCAGCTTGAGCGCCTTTTTCTCCAGCGCGTCGAGCGCGATGCCGTACTTCTCGCACAGCGCGAGCTGCTCCGGCATCGAGAGCTTCTTTGTGCAGTCGTGCAGCAGTCCCGCGACCTCCGCACGGTGGACGTCCGCGCCGTATTTCTCCGCCAGCTTCACCGCCGTCGCCGCCGTGCCGAGCACATGGGCGCAGCGCTTCGCCTTGAGATAGCTCAGCGCGATGGGGCGGAGCTGCTGTACCGTTAGACGCTTGAGATCAAGATTTGTTCCGTATAAATGCTCGCGCAGGATATAGCCGTAGACCTGCGGCTCGAGCATCGCTTCGCTCGTGCCGCTTGCCATGCCCGCGCGCAGCGCGGTCGAGGAGGCCTCGATCACGCGGTCGAGCGCGAGCGCTTCAAAGCTGCCGCCGAAGCGCGCGCGGAGTCTTTCCGCCTGCGCGGCAAAGGCCGCGGCGCTGTCATCCGCGTTGCGGTAGAAAGCAACAACTTTCGCGAGCTTTGCGATCTCCTCCGGCGTGCACCAGCTCTCAAAGGAGAAGAACATATCCGTCCCCATAAAGAGCAGCAGCTCGTCGTTGGGGTACTGCCGGCGCAGGGCGCGGAGCGTATCGACGGTATAGCTCTTGCCCTCGCGCGCCATCTCGAGGTCGAGCACCTCGACCTCGACGCCGCTTTGAAGCGCAGCCTGTCCGCCCATGAGACGCGTCATGGCGAGGCGGTGCTCGTTCGCGGGGCTCCCCTGCTCCATCACCTTGTGCGGCGGGATACCCGCCGGAATGAGCAGGAGCTTATCCAGCGCGCACTTCTCCGCCGCCTCGACGGCGGCGTTCTGGTGCCCCAGATGCGGCGGGTTGAAGCTGCCGCCGTAAATTCCGATCTTCAATGAAAATCCCTCTTTATCGTCCTGTTCAG
>ERZ1106939.174-NODE-174-length-55234-cov-31.869352_pt1 | contig 55234 bp, 63 predicted proteins | sample MGYA00403669_ERZ1106939 | MGnify/ENA primary metagenome ERZ1106939 (study PRJEB35170, sample SAMEA104062447) | human gut metagenome | biome: human gut; feature: human-associated habitat; material: faeces | place: Denmark | collected 2012-09-28 ...
ATTGAAGAGTATTATGTCCGACGGATACAATGCTTATGTATTTATCGGCAATGAGCTGAAATCAGCCCGGTTTAAAGATACTGTACACCAAGTTTGTATGTCTCATGCCAAAAACAAGTTTGTCAAGGCTTCCAATCAGGGTGGTGAACCGACTGCAGAACGCTTTTCCGAAATTTTAAAGGAGTTCTTTATGAGGGATCGTGAATACGATGATGCCGGATTAACTCCAAAAGAAAGGTTTCAAGAAAGGCAAAGCTTGGAAACTAAGGAACTCCTGATAGAGCTGCGTAGTTTGTTAGATAGTGAACAGTCAAAGGATTCAGAATTTAGAAGCCGGTATTATAAAGAAGCTCTCAATTATCTGAACCGGTTCAGGAAAGAGATCTTTGCTTACTTGGATGATGGTGAATTACCGATAGACAACAACCTGGCTGAGCGAACCATTCGAAAGCTGACCACTCAACGCAACAATTCACTTCATTATGGTAGTGATGCCGGTGCAGAGATGGCAGCAACTTATCACAGTGTGATAGGAACGGTAAAGCTTCTTGGCAGTTCTATCTGGAACTTCATCGGAACTTTTTTCAAAAATATCTTTAACGGATGCAGGGATTATGTTAACATGGTTCCTGACAAAATCACTTTGGCTACCAGCCAATGTTAAATTCAAGACTAATTAATTAACAAAACTCGGTTTAGGGCACTGAAAAGTGCCCTTTCGAAGGGGGATGCCCTAAATTGAGTGCTTACAACAAGTCATAAAAATCAGTATCCTTTTTGATGTTGTTTGTTAGGAAATCGCCTTGTGGCAAGTTTCTTTGAGCTATATGTCAAAATTGAATGCTAATTTTTTAAGGTCACATTGAAAGCATATTTTAAATCTTTTCTATTTTGACAATTTTATTTGTGTGTGAAGTAGTATATTGTATATACAATTTATTAAATGTTGTTTTTTGTGAATAAGCATTATGATACTTAATATAAAATCTTATCTACTTAAGATTGATATATATTCCATTTTAGTATTGTTGATCTTTTTAGCAGCTCCATTAAGGTTTTATGTATCAACATCTATAATACTTGAGATTGTGACATTTGGACTGGTAGTATGGGGATTTGCAAAACATAAATTTACTAAAAAAATTTGGTCTCCAACTGCAAGCAAATTTGTTGTATACTTCTTTATTTATTTTATAATATCAAGCTTTATAAGTTACAACGGTTTTGATGAGGCTGGGTTTGCTAATGAGAATTATAGATTTTTCCTTTTCTTGATAATGTTGGCTGTAATGGCATCATTACCTTTGGATTTTGATAAATTATCAAAACTTTGTCTTTGGTGTTGCAAGATGCATATATTATTCACCTTATACGAATTTACTTATATAAATTTGTTGGCTTTAGGTGATTATGATGGAATTTTTTTAGTGGGTAAGGCAATGGCATCTTATGATGTTGATTCTCAATATTTGAGAGAATCGGACAATCTTGGTTTAATGGCAATTAGGCCTTTTGGCTTGATGTTACAGCCTCAAAAGAGTGGTTTCGTTTTTTGTGTCGGAATCATCCTTCAGTACATTAGAAATAGACTTTCTCATAGTCATTTCACTAATTTATGGTACATTCTTTTTGTTGTAGCAATTTTTCTTACTGGTGCCAAGACAGCACTATTATGTGCGTTGGTTTTGTTGATTGCAATAAAATTGAATATATACTTGGGGCAGAAAATGACAAGAAAAAGATTGGGGATATATCATGTTATTATATTCGTATTGATAGTCTATAGTTTATTTATTGGGATTGATATCCAAAATATCGCTTTAATAAGCTCTAACTCAGCTAGGAATGATGTCTTAAATGATAATTTGTGTTTTTTAAACTATGATATTCCTAATATACTATTAGGAATTGGAATTCCTTATCAAAAATCATTATTAATACATGGCTATATCTGTGAATGTTTTGAAGCTCGTTTGTTGGCACAAGTGGGAATTGTGAATTTTATTTTACTTCTATGGTTTCTTAAATCTTTTTATAAAACTTATGATAAGAGATTGAATTTTATGTTGTTGATTACTCTGTTTTTTATGTGTCTACATTACTGCGTTATTAATGCCTATTTTATATCGTTCTGTATGATTGTAATATACTGTTATGCAAAGCAATATAAGATATATACGATGTAACTATTTAAAATTATGTTCTAATATAGCATGATGCTATAATATAAATATCACCCTCTTTATTTGTTAAAATATAAGCTTAAAATCCTATTATCGAAAGAGTATATGAGGCGAATTATAATTATAGAGAATTCCGGTAAGGTAAATTTTGGTGGAGGCCAAAAAATAACTTTGCAAGTAGCTGAGATTTTGAGTAAAACTTGTGAACTTGTATTTGTAGATTTTGCAAAAGGCACTCGTTTTGAACAGATGATTAATGAAAAGTTTCCGGATTCTTCTAAAGTATTGCTAAAAGGTCGAAGTTTCTTTTTCCCTTTTAAATATTTGAATTGGTTATTAGATTTGGTGGTGTTGACGTGTCTCTTTCCTGGAAATTTAAGAAAGATTAAATATTATGTTACTAAGAAAACATTGATTTATGTTACAACAAAGAAAGGATTACTGTATGCATATATGATGAAAGTAATGTATGGTGTCCCATTCATATATCATGCTCATTTAGTTGAAAATACAAAATCAATATTTTATTTTTTATATAGATCTTGTTTGAAAAAAGCTGAGATGTCTTTATGTGTTTCAAAAGCAGTATATGATACCATTAAATTACCGAATAAAATTTTGCTGTACAACCCTAATATTAATGATAAAGGTTTTAAAGGTCGTAAAAATAAAGACAAATTTGTAGTGGCAGCGATGGGAAGTCTTATCAAGATAAAAGGATTTGAATATTATATTAAGGCTGCTGATAAAGTTTCGGAAAAACTTCCTGTTGAATTTAGATTATATGGTGAAGGACCTCTACATGATACTTTGGAAACATTATCAAATGGTAAAGTGAAATTTATGGGATTTAGCGAAAATATAATGAATGAACTGTATGAATCTATTGATATTGTAGTTGTGCCGACTATTATTCCTGAAGCTTTGCCATTAGTGCTTGTTGAAGCTAAGAGTGTAGGACTACCTGCAATAGTAACTAATCTTGGTGGTCAAGCAGAAATTATAAGGAATGGTATTGACGGGTTCCTTGTTCCTGTTGGAGATTCTTTAAGCATAAAGCAATATATTGAAATGATGGTTAAGGATAGAGTTTTATATAATAAGCTGGCGGAAGAATCTTATCAGAGTGTTTCTCTTTTTGATTACGATTTATTTAAATCTACTATTTTGAAAATCTTTATTGTATGAAAGTAGCGATTATTCAAGAATGGTTAGTAACCGTTGGAGGTTCCGACAAAGTAGTCAAAGCTATAGCTGATGTGTTTCCAAATGCAGATATATTTACGTTAGTAGCCAAGAAAGAAGTCTGTGATGAATTAGGAATTGATTGGAAAAAAGTACATACATCTTTTATTCAAAAGATGCCTTTGGGGACAAAGAAGCATCGGGCTTATCTTCCATTGTTTCCTTTTGCAATAGAACAATTTGATTTGCGGGGATATGATGTGATTATATCTTCAAGTCACGCGGTGGCAAAAGGAGTACTGACAAAAGCCGACCAGTTACATATTTGTTATTGTCATTCTCCAGTTCGTTATGTATGGGATATGTATAACGAATATTTGGAAGAAGCAAATTTGGCTGAAGGATTCAAGAGCTGGCTTGTAAGGTATATGCTACACAATATCAGGAAGTGGGATATGCTTTCCAGCTTTCGTGTGGATTATTTTATCAGTAATTCAGATTATGTGGGAAGGCGCATCAAAGAAACTTATCGCAGGAACTCTGTGACGATTCACCCTAATATTGATATTTCTAACTTTGAATATTGCAATGATAAACAGAATTACTATTTAGCGAGTAGCAGACTTGTAGCATATAAGAAGATAGACATCATCATTGAAGCCTTCAATAGGATGCCCGATAAGAAATTGATCGTGATTGGAGGAGGACCGAATTTGAAGAATTATAAAGAATTGGCCAATGAAAATATTACAGTGATGGGTTATCAACCTTTTAATTTGCTGAAAGAGAAGATGCAACATGCCAAAGCTTTTATTTTTGCAGCAGATGAAGATTTCGGTATGATTCCTATAGAGGCTGAAGCCTGTGGTACTCCTGTGATAGCTTATGGACATGGAGGTTCATTGGAAACGGTCTGTGATGGAAAAACCGGAATGTTTTTTTATGAGCAGACGGCCGATGCCATAGTAAATGCAGTGAAAGAGTTTGAAACGATGGGGAGTGCTCCTTTCAAATATGAGGATTGCCGTAGTTGGGCAGAAAGATTTTCAGAGGAACGGTTTAAAAGGGAAATAAAAGAATTTGTAGAGGAGAAATATAAAGAATTTAATAAATAATTGAGTATGAACTATTTTATAACAGGTGGGACTGGCTTTATAGGTACTCACCTGACCAACCTTCTCCAAGAATTGCACCCTGAATGTAATGTATATAATCTTGATATAGTAGAGCCGGGTACACCGTTGCCTAGTGTGGAGGATTATAAGCCTGCATTGCGCAAGGGGCAAAAATTGGCTTCAACATTCATTCGCTGTGATGTTCGCAAGCCTATTGTGCTTGAAGGGGTAAATGTTACGGCTGATGATGTTATCTTTAATTTTGCTGCCGTACATCGTACTCCGGGACATCCTGATTATGCCTACTTTGAAACAAATGTTCTTGGTGCAGAGAATGTGACGGCTTTTGCGGAAAAGTATGGAATAAAGAAAATTGTATTCACTTCCTCCATTGCTCCATATGGTGCAGCGGAAGAATTGAAGGAAGAAACTACAGTTCCTACTCCTAATACTCCTTATGGAATATCAAAATTGGTTGCTGAAAAGATTCACATGATTTGGCAAGCTAGGAATCAGGCAGAAAGACAATTGACGATCGTTCGTCCGGGTGTGGTATTCGGTAAAGGGGAAAATGGAAACTTCACTCGTCTTTATTGGGGAATACGTGGCGGAAAATTTATATATCCCGGAAGAAAGGATACTGTAAAGGCATGTATTTATGTGAAGGAGTTAGTCCGTTTTATGCTATATAGATTGGAACATCATGAACAGGGAGTGGAATTATATAACTGCACTTTTGAGCCGGCTTATACTATTGAACAGATAGTGGAAACAATGAAGAAAGTGACAGATTTGAAAAAGGTGGTACCATTGATACCCGCATGGGTGCTGATGCCGGTTGCCACAGTAATTGGTTGTTTGGGCGCACCCATGGGAATTTGTCCTGCCCGTGTGAAAAAACTGATGATATCTACGAATATTTGTGGGAAAAAGCTTTCAGCTTCAGGATACAAATTCCATTATTCTTTTGAGGAAGCGATAGCTGATTGGTATAAAGATAATGACAATCTTTATCTGAAATAAATTAAATGAGAAAAATACTTCTTATTCTTGTCGGGACATTAGTCTATATGAGTTTATACGCCCAGTTTACAACAGGAACAACAGGACTCCTCAATATGCCTACAGCCGAAATGCAGCGTGACAAAACATTTATGTTTGGTGGTGGATTTTTGGAAAAACATGCCACACCAGCACGATGGACATACAATACTTTGAACTACTATATCAATATCACTCTTTTTCCATGGCTGGAGGTAGCTTACGATTGTACACTTCATAAGGCTATGAAATGCGATCCTGTTTATGGGTGTGGATTCTGGGTTCCGTCCACGTATGGCAAGTTCGTAAATCAGGATAGAAACTTTTCTGTTCGCTTACGTTTATTGAAAGAGGGACAATGGTGGAAATATATGCCGGCAATTGTTATTGGTTCCAATGATGTTACGACACGCCCCGGTGATGACAGTAGTACAAACTTTTCAAATCCGAAGGGGACAGGTAATGGATTTTGGAACCGCTATTTCATTGTCGCAACTAAACATTTGGCATTTAAGAATATGGGAGAGCTAGGTGTTCATTTAGCATATGTTTATAACAGGCGGAAGGACTATCCGTTAAATGGTCCCGCTATCGGTGCCAATTTCCGATTCTCTCTGTCCCCGATTTCCTTTATCAACAAAGCGGTAAATAACTTGAATCTGATGGCAGAATATGATAGCAAATCGATAAATTGTGGTTTTGAGTACAGCTTCTGGAAAGACTACATCAACGCCGTAGTAGAGTTGAACCGCTATAAATATTTTTCCGGCGGTTTGGTCTTCAAACTTCATTTGAAATAACTTTTTGAAAAAAAATACCCATGTCGATTCTATTTCAACAAGACTTTGATAACATACATGTTTCATTTTATCGCAACATGAAGTCTCATGTTGTAGAAAAGATGATCATAAGTCGGGTGATGAGAGGCATTTGCAGTGATTATTATAAGGATGTGGTACATGGTTTATTAAACCGTCAGGAAAATACAGTTTTTCCTAATATCTATCGTGATGTTATTAAGAATGAAATAAAGGAAGAATGGAAATTGCCTGAAGAACTTGTGGAGCAATTGGCTAAAAGCCGTTTTGAACAGCGGGAAAGTATATTATTCAATTATGTATTGTTTGCTTTGTGGAGGATTTAATAGGTCTTTTATGAAGCATATCCGTTGTTTGGGATATGCTTCTATTGTGAGATACAGTTAAAAGAGGATTGTGAGAGATTAAAAAAAAATCCTTTGTTCAAACTTTCTTTTTCTAAGTTGGTAGAAAGATAGATGGATTGAAATAGTCAGAAAGGAAAACTACCTTATATATAGATGGCCACGGTACCTCCAAATATTGTTTTCTGAACCATCCCCATCGTTTCGGCAAGTCGTTGCTGACCTCCTGCTGCATAGCTATTTAGCCGGGAAAAAAGACCTTTTTAAAGGACTTGCCATTGAAAAAACTACGGAATACTTGGTGCTGCGCTTTATCCCAAATAAATCAGAAGAACTATCCTCTAAACAAAGAGGCGGACTGCGTGCTGGTTGGATGTTTATGTTGGGTGTTGAAGAAATAAAGGGTAAAAGGATATACTTGCTTTTTGTTTCTGATTTTTTTTGTTATCTTTACAAAAAGCTATTTGTGATGATGAAGCAAAAAGAAGAAATATTATATGCAATTAAGGAAGTCATAGCGCAGGTTATGCCTACAGGTGCAAGAGTGGTACTTTTGGGTTCTCAGGTTCGTAACGATGCCCGCGAGGATTCGGATTGGGATATATTGATTCTTCTTGATAAAGAAAAATTAGAAGAAGCAGATCACGATAAGTATGTTTATCCTTTATTTGAATTGGACTGGAAAATTGATGTGGAGATTCATCCTATAATGTATACTTTAAAAGATTGGCTGAAACGAAATTTTTCTCTCTTTTATAAAAATGTGGAACAAGACGGGATTGTACTATGCTGAGTGTTGATGAGAAAAAAGCGATTATAAATTATCGGATACAAAAGTCTTACGGTAATTTGAACGAGGCAAAAGAAGTTGCGAAATTGGGCTTTTGGAACTTGGTAGGTAACCGCTTTTATTATTTGGCATTTCATATGGCTTCTGCATTATTGTTGGATAAGGGTCTTGCATCTTGTTTTCACAGTGGTATGATTCACTTGATAGGTACTCGGTTTGTAGTAAAAGGTCTTTTAGATAAAAGTTATGGTCGTTTGCTGTCCCGTTTATTTGAATTACGGCAATCTGGCGATTATGATGATTTGTATGATGCAACAGAGGATGAGGTCATACCTTATATTGACAAGACATTTCAATTTATTCAAGATATGGAAAAGCTAATCGTATTCAAGGGCGAATAGTTATTCTGTAGTTTGTTGTTAGCATCTAAAAAAAACGTAAAAAGCCATCTCCCGTGTGAAATGGAACATGGCGTGCAATCACTTTTGGGGAATGTATGTGGGCCGAACGCTTTGTTCTCTGCGGACTTCTCGTGATGAAGATAGGTTTAAACTTTGACTCGGAAAACCATACTTTGAGTGATTGGATCATAGAAGAATAGACGATATTATAAGCTCTTTGTAAAGATAAAATATTTATAATTTATATAGGCTGTATGCGATAACGTATGCGGCCTTCCTTGTTTTTGTTGTCGGTAGCGACTGGCATCCGTATAATGTATTGCAAGAACGATTGTCTTCGTGACTACCAGCAGGAGATGAAGCTCAGGCTCTTTGAAGAGTGGGAGCTTCACCGGAGTGTGATGGTACAGATGCCTACAGGCACGGGAAAGACACACCTGCTGGCTGCCATAGTGAGGGAGTTCTTGTGTGGTTCCGGTAGCCGGGTATGGATTGTGGCGCATCGTCGGGAACTGGTGGAGCAGATAGAGGAGACGGTTTCCCGTTATGGAATGGGGAGGGAGGACGGAAGTGTGAGGGTGATGTCCATCCAGTGGTTGTCACGAAACCGGAAGATTGTGAACGGACAGCCGGATTTGATTGTTATTGACGAGGCACATCATGCCCTGGCAGAAACTTATCGGGAGCTTTGGAAGAGTTATCCGGAGGCGAGGAAATTGGGTATGACCGCTACCCCCTGTCGGCTGAACCGCAAAGGATTCACGGATTTGTTTGATACCCTGATTACCTCATGGAGTATTGCGGAATTTATCGGGAGGGGCTGGTTGTCGTCCTTTGACTATGTGTCCATCCGTGCGAACAGCAGGGAACAGCGGCTGGTTGACTCGTTGAAGAAGCGGGGTGCGGACGGGGATTACCAGGTGAAGGAAATGAATGCGGTGCTGAACCGGGAAACCGGTATCCGCCAATTGTATGAGAGCGTCCGTCGATATGCCGCTGGGAAGAAAGGGATAGTCTATGCCGTGAGCATCGCACACGCCCGACAGATTGCGGCTTATTACAGCCTGCATGGCGTGGAGTCTGTTGCTATCGACAGCAGGACCCCCGCTCTGGAACGCAAGGAACTGGTAGAGGATTTCAGGCGGGGAAAGATCAGCGTGTTGGTCAATGTGGATATTTTTTCCGAAGGTTTTGACTGTCCCGATGTGGAGTTCGTGCAGCTGGCACGTCCCACGCTTTCGTTGGCGAAATACCTGCAACAGGTGGGACGGGGGCTGCGGAAGTCGGATAATAAGGAATCATGTATGCTGATAGATAATGTGGGCTTGCACCGGATATTCGGTCTGCCTGTCCGTGACCGTGACTGGGAGGCGATGTTCGAAGGACGGATGGCGGGAAATGCTCAGCCCTGGACACGGATGGAGAACAGCGGGCTGTCTGTGTCTTGCTCTCTATCGGAAGATAGCAAACAGAATGAAGGACTGGAAATTGTGATGACACACAACTGTCTGCTGGATGCTATTCGGAAAGGGGATTTGATTTGTTTGGGAGGAGGTGGTCCGGTCGGTGGGGAGCAACGGACTGCTTTGAAAGCCTGTCATGACCGGCAGAGTGGTTTGTGGGGCTTGAGGTGCGGGAACAAAATCACAGTGATTCCTCAATACCGGGAAGTATTTGATATTTGTGCAAACCGGGCTGCTGTCCGTTTTGAGGACGGCCGGACAGGAGTGGTGGATGATTCCGGAACTCCCCTGATGGTGACAGACCGCTGCCGGAGATTGAGATTCCTGAAGGGAGAACTTCTTTCTGTCACCAAAGAGGATGGGAGTGACTGTTATACCGATTTGAAGACAAACAGAACTTATCAGGAGAGGCCGGTGGTTTTTTCATACGGCGGCATAGAGCTGCTGCGGGTGGGGGAGACTTTCCATAGCCGCACGCGGAAGGCGTATGCCTCTATGCATGGTTTGCACAAAGACAGTCTTTGTTTTTATGGTTTCTACTTGAAGATACCGGATTACCGTGCTCCGAAGTCTTGCCGGCTAGTTGATCCTGTGTGGTCTGCTATATTTGATGTCTTCGCCTGCGTGCTGGAAGGGGATGATGAAGAGGTGTACTGGTGTTGTGGTTGTTTGGCGGATCGGAGCATTGTGGTGATGGACGGGGAAGGAAACTATTATCATGTGGAGAAAGGAAAGGGGAAGCGGTATATAGCTTGTAATGTTCCTAAGGCGGGCGAGGCGGATTTTGCCTCCGTGGTGGAAGGTCTGAGGAAGGAAGCCGGGCGGCGTGCGGAGAGCGTACAGCGGGAACGGCAACAGAATGAGGAAGAGAAAAGGCGGAAGAGGCTGGAGGAAATAAAAGATGTCCTTCCTTTCCGGATGGGGATGAAGTGGGGGCTGAAATGGGGAGATCGTATCGTAGTGCCTCCCTGTTACCGGAATATCTGTGTTCCCGTAGGCGGTTATTGTGCTTTTGAAGGGAATGCCTGCCAATGGGGGGTGATGGCACTGGATGGAAAAGTGGTGGTGGAGGCCAGATATCAGAAGGTGGAGATAGAAAAGGATGGAACGGTGCATCTGACCATCATTCCGGGTAAGGTAAAGACCATCAAACTTTGACGGATATTGAATTGTTTGGGTATGGAGTGGGTAAATTTCAGTATATCACGGGTGTTTGATGAGGAGAGCAATTAGTGTAAAATAGTTTTTACGCCTTGATGTTATAATCTTTACATAAAAGAAAACAATTCTACCGTTGAAGCTCTTACGTGGGATACCGCTTTCAAGAACATAAACGAACCAAGCGGATGGGCCATGAAAGGGATACATGAAGAAGCCTACTAATAAATCCGGCATCAATTGACATAACAAAATCGGATAACTGAAAAATTATCCGCTTTTAGTTTCTTTATTTCGAAAGAAAGATATATATTTGCAACGCTTTTTCAGAAAAGCACCCGATATTGCAGAAAAAACAGTTGCCGAAATGGCTCAGTTGGTAGAGCAATTCATTCGTAATGAATAGGTCCCGGGTTCGAGTCCCGGTTTCGGCTCAAGGGGGGTCAAAATGCTCCCTTTTTTTATTTTACGCCAATAGGCTATAAATCAATATATTACAAACCTAATCGACTGATCTTCAACGTGTTTAAGTAATCTTACTAATGATTACTTCCGTTACTGTGCATTACTTATCATTACACTGTTGAACTATTTGTGATACCAATTTGTTCCTGGTATCACAGCTGGTATCACACTTGGTATCACATTTACCATAATTAACAAATTATAAACTAAAAAGAAACAGTATGGAAACATGGAAAATCAAGCCGGTATTCGACAGAAAAAAGAAAGCAACACCGGAGAAATCAGCTAAGGTTGAAATTGAAATTAAATTCTCACGTACAGAAAGGAAATGGATCTCAACAGACATTGAACTGTATTCAAACCAATGGGATGGAGAATTTGTGGTACGTCACGCTAAATTCAAACAATTAAATAAAGCAATAACCCAATATGTAAAAAAGTTTGATGATATTATCAAAAATATAAGAAAAGAAGGAAAAGACATCAATCTAAAAAACTTTAATATTTTTTATAACGAAAAACACGTAAAGTCTAAATCGTCATTTTTAGATTTCGCTTATGACGAGTTACAAAGAAGGGATCTTAAATGGTCAACCAAACGAGCGCACCTTATAGCACTGGAAGCTCTAAAACGCTCCGGAGTAATTAAAACATTTGACGATATCACTCCTGAAAATATAGCTTTATTTGACAGGTTTATAAGAAGAGAAGATTCAACAAGAGGACAGACAACAATACATGGATACCATAAGAGAATAAAACCTTATATTAATGAAGCGCTTCGGCTTGGACTTATCGAGGACACACCTTACAGGGTATTCAAAGATAAACATGGTAGATATAAAACAAGACAGCCTCTCACAATGGACGAACTGCAATCTATCCGCAATATAGAGTTGAATGATCGACAATTACAAAAAGTACGTGACCAGTTTATATTTCAATGCTATACCGGCTTATCATGGGTTGACTTATACATGTTTGATTATGACAGATGTACTGTAGAACATAACGGAGTTGCATATATAGACGGAGAACGTATCAAGACCGGGACCAAATTTTACACACCTATACTTACTCCAGCAATGGAAATATTAAAAAAATACGATTATAAATTTACAGTCCCTACTGTACAGTCATTTAACAGAAGCCTTAAAATCATAGCTGAACTTATCGGCTTAAAAAAGCCCTTAACCAGTCACATAGCCCGACATACATTCGCTACCACTGTTGTTTTAGCAAATGACGTACCTATCGAAACGTTGTCTAAGATGCTAGGGCACACAAAGGTTTCAGTCACACAAGTTTATGCAAAAATTCTAAATAGTTCAGTAGAAAAACATGCGGAAAAATTAAACAGTATTATATAAATCCATCCGTTGTGCTTATGAGTTATCGCTTTTAGTTCATAGGCACAACGATATCACCCTTGCCAACACGGCAAGAGGTATCAGCCTGTATATCCACCTCTCTATACGTTCCATCGCATCACAGCAAGTAAACGACAAAAATACCAGTGAGGCACATCATCAGCATGTTCAAGCAATATGTTCAACTTATCTTCTTTCATTTTTAAACATAAAAAAAGCGGTAAAACCGTTGGGAATTACCGCTTTGAAATCTCTATAAAGAATAAATATCCTTGCATTAGGTATACCTACAATCATTGAAGGGTAAACTTGTGGCAAGGACGTAGACTTAAATTGTTGCCAAGAAAGAGGACAAACTACTCATGTCTTCGAACTCTTTTATTTCAGATTCACTTTGTCTGAAAACTCTTTTTGAATTACGACCGTTTGTTACAGCCTCCAACATGGATTTTACAAAATTAGACATGTTTACCAAAGAAACATTCTTATTTTCTTCCATCACATTATATAACTCATCCGTGAAGGAACGAGACACAAATATCACTCCAGAGAAATCTAATATAACGTCCTCTTTAATGCCATCAATGGCAGATCTTATAATATCCGCATTAGCTCTTGAACGGATATCCGTACTAATCAAATCCGCAATTTTTAACATCGTATTCATATATTTATTTTTATCGAGTGTATTTATTATAGTCAAAGTCCAATGGGACCTTAACCGGAATTCTCATTAGTGTAGATGTATGGGGGTATCTTTTTTTTGCACCTTTAGATTGCAGACAAAACTACAATTCGAAGAAATTATTTATCAATTTTTTTCATTTCCTTCGCTGTCATTTTAAGAGCTCTTTTAATTATAGGCAGTTCTTTTTCTTGTGGCAACTGTTCAGGTTTGCGCCCGGTATTTTGTTCTACTATATTTCGGACTTGTCTTCCAACAGTATAGTGCGTTTGTTCTAAATTAGCTTGTCCAGATATTTGTTTGCTCTTTATAAGCTCTTCAGTTTGGGTAACACGGAATAGATTGGCAGCAAGTTCGGTACGGCTCATTCTGTCAAATAGCTTCCCTTTTTTAACGCCACGTTTCTTTTCAAGCTTCCACGATTCCATATTATACATGCCCAGATAACCTGCATTTTGAAACTTTGCATAATCAGTAACATTTGCGGCTTTTGCCGTTGAAGCAAGAGATTTGTTCCCATCTGCAAGCTCTTCACGTATTAGCACGCGGTCCATTTCCTGATTATTTTCAATGTATAATTCAAATTTTCGTGTTTGCTGTGCAAAATAAGCTTGCGCCAATGCTACCTCTGGCTTCTTTGGATCGCCATTCATAGCAGCAAGGTAACACGCAAAACGTGTAAGTTTGAAATCTTGGAATTCAACGCCATTATTATTGCGTTTCACAGCTATTATATTTTCATAATGAGGAATGTTGAGCGAAACAAAAGCCTTTGTCGCGCGGTCAAGAACTTTACAAAATGCTTTCATATCATTATATCCAAGCATAACCATTACTTCTGAGGCCCACCAATAAACGATGCCGTTTTGGTTTTTAAAGTCTTCAAAAGAAAGAATCGCATTGTTGTTTTCTTGTTCCATTTCCATCTATAATTTAAAATTCGGCTCAAAGATAGAATAAAGTATTTGTTATTCCAATATATATCTATAATTAAGATATATAATTTTATTGGATTTATGTATATAATTTCACGACTATTTTGTAAAAACGGTAATTCCAACAAGTCAAAGAACGCTTCTGTTCGATTATTATTTTTCCAGTCCTTTTCTGCAATGTTCACATAAGAACTTTTTGGCTACAGGAAACATCTTTTGACCGACATATCCACTGAGATATTGCGCTTCCTCTCCATAAGGATCAATCCCGAAAGCCTTGGAGATATGCCGGCACAAATGACCTTTTTCGTGATCCCACGAATTTTGAAATTCTTCGGGAGTAGAGGTTAGTGAGATAACCATTACTGTTTCTCTTCTCCTGTAGTCCGAATAGGTTAGACCGGTATTCATTCTGCCTTCGGTCAGATTGCGATACGCACGCTTGAGGGAATCCCCCCTGCATCCTATACGGTATAGGTCCATAATGATCCGATCCGCCCAATAGGTGTGTACCGCATAATACACTTTGACGTGCCAGTCTCCATATTTCGGTATGTAGAACTCCTGAATAATCATATCACATCCGACCAGATTACAGGAATCCCTTTACCTATACAGGTGGCAAAGAACTCGTCAAACGCCCTGCAAGGATCGCCATCAATATCATCAAGGTAGCATTTTATATGCTTGCATAAGTGAGCCTCGTCAACCAATGATTTTTTATAGAAATCCGCTTTCAGCATGTTTGCGACATAAGCAACGTCATAACCCTTGTCGTGCTCAATGGTAATTCCGTTCGCTTTCAGCATATCGTCCACTTCATCTTTGCTCCACGGCTCCAGCTTTTTCTCTTTGCCCGTGGCTTCGTCTTTCACCTTCATTTTTGAAACGGCCCATTCATAAAGTTTCTTGCTGAAATGGAATCCATACGATTCCAAGTAAAGTTTCATTCCTGATGGGAATTTGCTATATGTATCCAATCTCTGTTCCATAACTTAACTTTAATTTAAAAAGAGGGGCATTCCACCCCTCCACCATTAATAAAACTCACCGTTGGCGCGTCTGCGTCTGCGTTCGCCCATGTCATCCATACGCGGATATTCAGGAAAGTATCCGGGGTATCTGCGTTCATCCATGCCGGATGAGCTTCCACCACCTGAATAACTTCTTCCGCCATCACGGAAACCCATTTCTCCGCGCATCTCTCTCATGGCTTTTTCGTAACCTTTGCGGCAGCCTTCCTTATAGGCTTCCTCCACCTCGTCACCTCTCATACCGAAGCCGCGTCCGTAATCGTCACGCCCTTCTTCTAATATTTCCCACATTCCCATAATCATTTCTTTGTTTTGGATGTTTCAACCACTCCGAGCTGTTCCATGAGCCGTTTGTTCAAATCCATAAGGTCAGACATATTCTTGCTCATTTCCGCCATTTGCCCTTTCAGAGAGGATATTTCCTGCTCCTGACGTTGTTTCTCGGCAAATTCAGGGTTCAAGAGCGTAAGCATCTTGTCACACCCTGCAATGACGGAATTGTGGAAGTCCATGCTGTTGATGATGTCTATGCTTTTCTGTTTCATAGAAGCGACCTCGTTATTCATAGCATCACGCGAGCATGACACTACGATATTCCCGTTCTGTCCGAAGTCGGCTATATCCATGCCGGCAGGAAGATTTTGGAATGTCGTGTTCTGCCCGTTGATGCAGACAACAACATCCACAACCATTTCCATTTGGGGCAACTGTCCCATAGGGGATGCCATAGGATATTTCGGCTTGGGAGCGGAAACGCTGACCACCGGGCCGTATTCGATAAACGGGTTAGCATCCTTATGAAGTATATACAATTGGTTATTGGTACGAAGTGATTGAAACATGATTGTTTAATTTTAAGGAGTGTGGTTATTCCCATTTTGGGAACCACCACAAAACTCCATGTTAATTATTACTTGCTCCGTAAAGAAGCGGTTTCTACTGTAGGAGCCGGAGCCGTTGTCGGTCTGTACCCTCCATTAACAAGATACAATTCGTTGGTGTACTTGTTATAATGAATCTCATAGATGCCGGTTCCAGCCAAGTTTGCAACAGTCACAGGCTCATTGTTATAAGCCATCAACGGTCTTGTGTCCCCATTAGTTCCTATCAATATCGGAAGTGTAGCAGTCGTACCGGCAGGTATAGCTTGTCGGAGACTGATATAGAATCCCCCAACATAATCCCTGTTACGGAACGCATGGTTAGGGAGTTCAAGAGTAACATTCTCCGTACCGACTGTCACAGCCACCGTAGGAAGAGTATTGAAGTTTGCTCTTCCGATTGATGGGAATGGGAATCCTGTAAAAAAGTTAGGCCACATATCTACCTCCTTTCTTACCGGATTAACCCCAGTAGTTGTTGCAACCACATCCACTACGTCCGTATACAGCGTCACCCATATATGCACCGTAGGCGGCTGCACGGAAACAATCTGTATTAATGGCGGTTAAATTGGGGTATTGAACACTCACAGTATTGGGGAGCTTGCATTTGATTCCATCAACATCGCTTTGTAATGCCTGCAATCCGGCTGCCAAAGGAGCAATCTGTTGTCCTACTGCACTCAGGATAGTGGCGTTCTGATTACGCTGGGATATTTCGGCTGTTAAAGTAGCCTTTTCCGCAGTAAGAGATGCGATCTTGTCCTGCAATGCCTGATTTTGAATTGCATCAAGTTTAGCAAGGATAGCATTCGTGTTGGCAGTAGCACCATCACGCAATGACAATGTGTTTTGGTTAGCAGTGTTGATTAATGCGTTAGTTTGGTTGCACATTGCAAGCTGACTCTCGTATCCTTGTGTGGTTACAAGCTGTTTCATATCGCAGCAACAGCTACAGATCTGAGATGTCAGAGCGTTGTTACCTTGCATAATCGCAGTCAGGATACTGTTGGTGTTCTGACCCATTTGGTTACCGAGACCGCAGATTGCCTGTGATACAGAGTTAATACCGGCAAGGATTTGGTCTGAAGAGGTGTTAACAGCTTGGGCTAATGATGCAATGTCCACACCGTTCCGGTTAAGTGTCTGCATGATCATTTCTCTTCCTTCATCGGCACCCTTATTGTTGTTGCCACCGAATCCAAAGTTTCCGTTACCGAAGATGGCTGCAATCACAATCAATGCAATGATATCCTGAAAACCGCCATTGTTACCAAAGAAACCACCATTGCCGTTACCGTTGCCAAGTAACCCCATCAGATATCCTGTGTCAATGCCACGGTTTTGCAAAGACGGAAGGATGGAGGCAAGCAGATTATTAGCAGCACCTCCATTACCTGACGGATCTCCAAAAACATAAGTTCGTTCCATAAGTATTTGTATTTTGTATCCCGGTCAAAATCGACCGTTCACAAAGTACAGAATTAAACTTCTGTTATTCAATTAATTATTTGTTAAGTACTTGTTTATTCTTTGTAAATCATTTGTAATGCTCCATTTACCAATACGATATTTAAAATTATTTTTCAAGCTATTCACACGCTGTTGTGACAATCCTGTAAGACGTACAATTTCTTTTTCTGTTATACCGTTATCTATCAATGTTTTTATCAACAATGATCGTGCGTCCACACATTCCTCTTTGTTAGAGAAAAATATTTCATTTTCTTCTAAGTCAGTCACTCTGCATACAATACTAAGCACAGTGCAATACAAGTCTTTAATTCTCATCTTGAAAAAAATTAAGGTTTTAAAGAACAAATACCAATAGAAATTGTTATTAGCTTAGAAAGTCGCTAACAATTCCTGTTGGTATTGTACTCCTTATCAAGGTGAGATGTGATGGAAGGAGAGCGGCTTTCTTTTTTCCTAAGCCGCAAAAGGATCACTTTTATTATATGAGTTTTTTCTATTATCTGCCACACTTCTACCTGTGGCGGATGATACTTGATGTTGCTATCTCATCTTGCACCTCCCTTCTTCTTTATCAACCAAATGACTACGATTAACAATACTAATATAACACCTATAGATAACTCTCCTAGTTCTAATTTTGTCTTCTGCCACCATGTTAATTCCTTCTCCACAGGATAGGGAACTTCTACCTCTTTCTCCTTTTCTATATAGGCTGTATCGCGGATTGTCCTGTCACGGTAGACTATATGCCACTTGTCAACTAATACTGAATCGCCTTTCTCTTTTACATAGACAGAATCCTTAATGTGAATGGAATCACGTTCATGCACGGTAAGATAAATACTGTCAGTCCTTATTGTTTCCACCGGGACATACCTTATACTCCGGCATGACCCAAACAGCAATAGCAATGCTATCGCTATCGCAATCCATATATAGACCCTTTGTCTCATCCCTCAAATTTTATATCGTTGATACGGTTCATCCAACCACGTTTGAACTTGTTGTTTGCTGGGCGTTTCCGGCATATATCCTCGATAAAATCAAACCGTGCAATCTTGATCTGGTCAAACAGTTCACGCGGATTACGGGAATTAATTGCGGCAAGTGTCTTAGGTCCGACAATGCCATCAGGAATCACGCCAACCAAATCCTGTGGCACTTTAATACCATGTACCCCAGAAGCCCATACAAAATCGCATACTATCTCTGCTATACTTTGGCTTTTTATTTCATCCGCATTCCATCTATCCCAATACAACATCTTCAAGATACTTTTCCAATCGTTATATGACAAATCCATCAACCTTCCGGTCGTAGGTTTTGGATAACCTTTTCTACGACAATATTCCTCATAGGTAGCCATTGTCACACCTACCATAGTTTGTCCTCCTAAATCATCGGGATCATCAGCCCATCCAGATTCTTTAGCCCTTTTATACAAGGCTTCATTTAATTCTCCGTTTTTTTTCGTTATACCGGTTTCCCATTTTATGAGAAACGGTATGAAGTGTTCAATATTTGCCATATTACACATACCTCCATTTAAATCCATAAGCTGTTTTCTTGTAATTTCTACATACTTTTGATACAGTGGATGGGTCCATCCCCAATTGTCTGCAGGCTTCGTTCAAGGAAATCCATTCTTTAATAACTTCGCATGATTTGTTTAATTGAAGAATTGTTTTATTCTTATTGCTATTTATTCGTAGATTCCTCATTTTTTGCTTTTCTATAAAATGAGGGTTGTGGCAATTTTCTTTATGGGTAACATACCTCAGATTTTCTATCCTATCATCACTTCTAATTGCATTGATGTGGTCTACTTCTAATTTATCATTTTTACCAATAAAAGCAATTGCTACCAAATTAGAAACTCTGTACGAACGGCTTTTCCCATTTTTGCATAAGCTAACATACTTGTATCCATCTTTATCTATACCAGGAGATAAGTCACACCCTTTTCTGTATAATTTTCTTCCATTACTACGAATGTAATATCTATCCACAGAGCGAACATTGCCACGGTTACTAACCATGTACATTCCTTCATATCCGTCTATATATCTCCATTCTTCAATAAACGGTGCAAGTTTTCTTACGTCAGCCATTTCTCTTTCCCTCCTTTTCTTTTAATTGCTCTATTAAATTATTAAACCGGCTGTTAATATAGATGCTGATGCCAAAAACACTACCGGCATACAACAGACATTGAGCAAACAACCACAATACACTGTCGTGTATCTGGCCCATAGGTTCCGAGCACACAAAGCCAGCCACAGCCAAGGACGCTCCCAGTACAAGCATCCCCACAGCGGTTGAATACTGAATGTTTTCTTTTGTCTCCTTTCTCATTATACAAAAATTATAGTTCAATCCTTTTTTAATCCTTTAATTACACGTTTTGGATTACCCGATTTTCAAGCTAACCTTTATTTTGTTATACAAAACAAAAAAGAGCCTGCTACGGAAACTAATCCGCAACAAGCTCTTGGCTTTATCAAATATGTAGTATGTCCTTTCGTCATAATCAATGTGGCGTGCATCTTCACACGCTTCCACAAAGATAAATATTGCTTCTTTCTTTCGCAAATAAGAATACAAAAAAAAAAGAACGACCGCCAGCAAAAAGCACAGCAGCCGTTCAATCCACGCCCTACTCTCTATCCCATTTCCCCAAGAAGACAATAGCAAAGATATCAAACAGGTTGTATCCACATGGAAAAAAGGTTAATAAAATATATGTTGTATAATCTGTTATTTTAATTTAGATTAAACAAAAATAATATTTAAATTGTTTGTTAATAAATAAATTAATTTGTTCCTTTGTAGCAGGCAATAGCCTTCATGGTGTGAAGTTACACCATACCCACTTTTAGAACGTGATCACTGTGGAGGCAATTGCTGTATTATAACGGCGGTTGCCTTTATTGTTGAACAATGAAACATTGGTTTAAGATACCTTCTTTAAAGAAGTCGAATAAGGATATGTATAGTGATGCTACTTATCATGGTAAAGATGATGGTGGTAATTTTATTTATGTTCCTAAATGGGTGGAAAATCTGTTTTCTGGCAATAGAGGGAATATAGATTTTGACATGTCGACCGTTGAAGGGAAATCAAGAGCCTTACATAAATGTTGGCCGTTTGCAATGGTTCTAGATCATTGCGGAAGAATGATGCAGAATGGGCGGTATTATGTGACGGATATTAACGGAAACGAGAAGAGGAGTTTCAAAGACATTGTGACTCTTCTGAATCGTCCGAATGTGATACAGAGTGGGCGTTCTTTCATAAAACAGGTTGAGATATCTTTGAAGTGTTTCGGTTTTTGCCCTATTTATACATTAAGAGCTTTAAAATCCGACCTTCCTAAATCCATGATGGTAATACCTCCCGAATTATTCTACATGGAGTCTCTTGGTAAGAGCCCATTTACTCAAACAGAACTTTCTTCAATTTCTAAAAGGGTATATATACGTTGGGGAAATGAGAATATAGAACTTGGTAATGAGGAGTATTTTGTCATATACGATTCGATAATGGATATTCCAAGTAATAATGGAGGGAGAATTACCTTCCACTCCCCTGTGGACGCATTATCTACTCATACTCGAAACTATATGGCTCAACTGATAGGGAGAGGAAACCTTATTGTTAATGGAGGACCTAAAGGGATACTATACGGAAATGATACGACTGACGTAGGGAATGCAGCTATTACTCCGTCTGAATCCAAGAAATTGCAGGATGATTTCAAAAGGAAATATGGTATAGTGCATAAGTTGTATGAAATCATGGTGACTCCTAAGAAACTAGGGTGGATTACATTAGGGTCAAATACAGACCAATTGAAGCTTCATGAGGAGGATAAGGCGTGTTTGGAAGCGATAGCTCAGACGATAGGCTTTGACCCCAATCTGATTATACAAGGAAGTACTTATGATAACTCTTCTCAAGCAAAGAAAGCGGCATATCAGGACCTTATTATACCTGACAGTGAATCTATAACAGAGGCTCTGACTAATGCTATATGTAAGGACAGGGCAATAATCAAAATGGACTTCACTCATGTCCCTTGCCTTCAAAAGGATATGAAAGAATTGGCGGATGCCTTGTCTACAGCCTCTAATGCTGTAGCTTCATTGTATAACAATCGGCTGATTACTTTTGAAGAGGCAAGAACCGAAATGTCCAATTTTACAGATATTGATCCTGATAATCCTAAGGGAGAATTTAAAAGTGAAATAAATAATGATGGAGACAAGCAAATACAAAAACAGGCTGGGGAAGCAGTATAAATCCTTAGCTTTTTATGCAAAGGAGATACAATATGATTCTGGCAGCAGAACTATCAGTGGCTATGCTGCGGTTTTCAATAACATTGATAAGTCCGGTGACATGCTCCTGAAAGGTTGTTTTTCAAAAAGCATACAGGAGAGAGGTCCGGGAAGCTCTGCTAATGATAAGATTATCATGTTGTGGATGCATGACATGCATGAGCCTATAGGACGCATTACGCTTCTGCAAGAAGATGAGAAAGGGCTTTACTTTGAAGCGTATATTGATGATGTGGAAAGAGGAAATCAAGCGTTGAAGCAGCTTGAAAGTGGCACTTTGAACCAGTTCTCTATAGGTTATAGTTATGTATGGGAAAAATGTGAATATGACAGGGAACGTGATTGCTTGGTTGTAAAGGAAGTCATTCTGTATGAGATATCCGTAGTGTCCATAGGATGTAACGGAGAAACTGAATATCTTGGTCTGAAATCGGCAGAAGAATATGAAAGTGCGTTGAAGTCACTTCCGGTTGAAATAAGTGATGTATGTAAAGGACTTCCGATAAGAAAGAGGGAGGAAATCCAAATGTTAGTAAGAAAAGCGATGTCACTCGCTCGATACAAGCCGGCAGACAAGCCACTTGATGAAGAGGGAGCCGATGAAAAAATAAAACTATTTACAAAACCTTTAAAACTTAAAGAAGCATGAAATTTGACTTTTTAAGCAAAATTGATTTGTCGGTAATGGATGAGGTTTCCGTGAAGTCATTACAGGCGTTGCAGGACGCAATAAACGCTACTGTAGACGATTTCATGGGCGATATTATCGACAAAAAAACTTTTGAGGATAAATTAAATGAGGTTTCTCAAAAGATAGATTCCGAAAAGGAATTGGAAACAGTGCGTAAGGAACTTGGTGAGATGAAAGAGATAATCGTTCGCATGAAAGGTGCAATGCATAAGAATGAAGACGGGCAAATGGTGTTCAAGTCTGTAGACCAACAGATTGAAGAGCAACTGAAGGATTTCATCACAGTAGGCAAGCATGGAGAGAAAACTGTGGACTTGAAAACGGCTTGTAAGCAGTCCCCCGGTTTTAAGAAAAGCCTTACGCTTGTTATAAACAAGAAGGAGATTGAGCCCTTGAAGAGTACGGGTGTGGCACCACATTATAACATGACAATTGATAGTCAGTTATCTGTTGATCCACGTTCCCAGACTGTAATCCGTAAATTTGCCAATGTGGCAGCAATATCTACACGATCATTGACTTATGCGGAGTTCAATCCAGGTGAAGAAGAAGCTGAATGGGTTCCAGAAGGCGGTCTTAAGCCTATGATGAGCGGTACATTGGCAGAAGTTACTATCAATGCTGGCAAAGTGGCTCTTGGCACAAAAGTAACTGAAGAAACATTATCTGATTTGCCTCAGTTGGTTGCGGAGGTTAGGGCTGAGATTATCAATCGTATTGGTTTGAAAGAAGAAGAAGGTATTCTGTCTGGTACTGGTTCCGGCGGTCAGATTAAAGGGATTGGGAGTGATATACCTACATTCTCTTTGACAGCTCTGAAAGTAGATAAGCCCAACACTTATGATGTTATTGTTGGTATGTATACACAGATTGTGTCAATGTCCAATATGGCTTATCGTCCAAATCTTGTGCTTATGCATCCTCTTGACTATGCGCAGATGCAGTTGACTAAGGATGTTAATGGACAATATCTCCGTCCTTTCCGTATTGGTGATGAACTGATTCAAGGTTTGAGAGTGGAAACCAGCACTGCAATCAAACAAGGTGATATTTGGGTTGGCGATTTTAACTATCTTAACATCCGTGATGTATGGGTTCTTACCATTACACTTGGATGGGAAAATGATGATTTCACTAAAAATATGGTGACTATCCTTGGTGAAAAACGTCTTATGGTGTATATTAAAAAGCAATATAAAACTGCATTTGTCAAGGATAAGATTGCGACCGTTATTGAAGCTATAACCCCTGCCGGTATTGGCGGATAAATTTATTAAACATTATGAAAGTAAATTTGACTAAAACTTATGAGGTTGAGTTCGCAAAGGACGGGGCCGTTTATAAAAAAGGTGATAAAGTAAGTGTTAATATGTTACTTGCAGGTAAGTTCTTCCAAGATGGACGTGTTGCCACTGTTCCTTCGGAATTGATGGAGGACGCTAAGAAAATCGGTGCTGAAGATTTGTTCAATAAAAAGAAGAACCTCAAAGATATTGTGTAATGTTGGTGGATTATACTTTTTTCCAAGGTGGTATTCTTGATATCGAAGGTGCAGTATTGAATATACATACTCCTTCTGAGACTAATAAGGCAATTGTTGACAGCCTTCAAGGCTTTGTAATGCAATATGAGCCGGAATATTTAGAGAAGCTCCTAGGGGAAAAGTTGTATAAGGAATTCTCATCCTATATTTCCAACGATGAAAAAACTAAGGAAAAAAGATGGGATGATCTTATAGCGCATCTTGTCATGAAATATAGTGATGGCGATAGGGAGATTTCCAAATCCCCCATCGCCAACTATATATACTTCCATTACTTGAGACATAATCACACTCAGGCGACTATTACAGGAGTGAAGGCTGATGGAGATGATGGTCGTCTTGTAAGTCCCGAAAGGAAAATGATGTTTGCATGGAACGACATGGTAAGAATGAATATCAGACTTGTGAGATGGCTTCAAGCCAATAATGCGGACTATCCGGATATCGCCACCGATTTCGAATTGATGGAAACAATTAATTCTTTTGGGATATGATAATTGATATAATATCAGATGTATGTGCTTCCTTGTCAAAAAGAATGGATCAACAGATAAATTACATATATGGTGACAGTTCTTATATAAGGGAAACACTTCTTCTTCTTGGGAAAAGCAGGGTGACAGCATCGGGGAAATTCCCAATGATAGGGCTGTATGTTCCCTTAGACGAGGAAAGGGATAGTGAGAATTATTTTTGTAAGGCATCTGTAAACATAATAATCGCTACCAATACACTGGAAAAGTATACAAATGAACAACGTCGTGAGATATCTTTTGAAGGTATTCTTCGACCTTTGTATTACGGATTCATAGAAGAGTTAAAAAAAAGTGATAAATTTGATTTCGGTTACTCCGGTATTGTAAGCCATACATATTCAGAAAATTATAGTTTTGGAAGACGTGGTGCTGTTGATGTTGACGGTAAGGAAGTTGGCGAAAAGATAGATGCTATTGAAATAAAGAATTTGGATTTAACAGTTAAAAATCAGAATTGTTATGCGAACAGATATTAGAGAGTGCGGCAGCACGTCCGGATTTAATACTGGAATGAGTTACTGCCCCCTGCAACCGGACAAGGTCGCAGGTGTTATATTGGTCATTCATGGCAAAAAACTGCCCAAAGAATTGACTGCTGAGGCTTTGGAGAAAGCCTGTCATGCTGATTATCCGGACAGAATTTATCCTATTACAGGATTTTCGGAATACGCGGTAAGCGGCGGTGAACCCAATACAACAGAAAATGGTTATGCCGGGTCGGAAATAACGGGCTATTCGGCAAGGACGGATACATTCACGTTGCGTAAGTTTAATCTAGCTTTACAAGCTAATCTTGTAGCCAACAAGGATACATTGTTTGATATGTATGTTTTTGACAAGAATAATGTAATCTACGGAGAAGATGACGGGACAGATGAACTTGCGGGTTTTGCATTATCTGGTGTTTACCCTACAGGACAGGCTTATGATTCAAGCGGTCAGAAGGCTTATCTTGCGTTTAATGCGATGTATTCCGATACCGAGAAGATGATGAAAAACATGTCTGTAAAGCAAGCGGGTGTCAATTTGGAAAATGTTCTCAAGGGATTGAATTACGTTGAATTTGTCAAAATGGCATCTCCTGAGAATACATATAAACTCGTGGATCACTATGACCGCACAGACCTTACTGCATATTATGGCACTGTATTGTCTAATAAGGCTTCAACAGTCGTTTCTGGTGCGTCAGCACTGGAATACAGTAACGGTGTGCTTACAGCGACAGGAGGTGTACCGGTGCTTAAATCTCCTTCTATTTTACAGGCTAATGGGGTCATTGGAATTGAACAATGGGTACAATGAGAATTAATGGAGTCACATTTATAGAATCCGAAGTGGTTAAGCTTTCATTGGATGAGTTTGTCGCTCAGAATATAGATGTATTCTGGAAGGACATTTCTAGAGAAAGGCGGAAATCAAGGCTGGTTTCCGTATATAATAGGATTATCAATAACAGTAATTTAGGAGGCGGGGGAGATTGATCCCCCGTTTTTGCTATGACATTGGAGGAATACGCGAGATGTTGGAAGAAATTGGCTGATGGCATTCAGCCAATGATAAGGGATAAGATGGAAAGGGATGTTCCTCAGTTTGAGGAATATATACGAGAACAGCTATATAGTGGTGTTGATGGCGATGAAAGTCCTTTAATTCCCGGATATACAGAGGACCCATACTTTAAAAAAGCTTATGGAGAGCATTGGAGGAAAAATGCCGAACGCTATAAGAATTGGAAGACAAAGATACAGAAACCAAAGCCTTCCTATTTGGGTTTTTCTGCAAGAGGAAATAATACTCCAAACCTTATCATACGTGGAGATTTTTATAGTTCCATCACGGCAATACCAATATCAAATGGTATAAGGATTGCCAGCTATGGCGTTTCTTTTGGTTCTGATATTGAGAAGAAATATGGTTATAAAATTTTCAAGGTAAGCTCCAAAGCAAGGAGGCATTATGTTACGTATAGGCTTATGCCCTCTATTGAGAAATTTATAAGGAGGTGCGAACTATAAAGTATTATTAACAAAAAATGGAATTGAACCGAATTATGAAAAACTGCTTGTGCCAAGGAAATAAATCAATGAGGGAGATGGAACATATGCGATCAATCGCAGAGAAGGCTGCTGTTATGGATGAATGTGTTTATATATTATACAAGGTTGGAGATGTGTATAAGTTCTGTCGTGAAGGTGAAAACTGGTCGGGTGAGTTTGTTGAATTCATATTTCCGTAAAATGGTGATTTTTATCATTCTATTATTTTGGCGTTTCCCGTATTATTTATTAATTTAGCAACAGCGATAGATAGAGGTTTCGCATAGAAAGATATTATATATTCATTAAGAGTAATGGATATGATGCGGTGGCCGACTCCTCTATATCGGTTGCCGCATTTTTTATATCCCGTATTAAGATGTACGGAACATCTTGTGAACGAAAAGACATGAAAACGAATCAAATCATGATTCGCCCAATGGGTGAATTTACAGTTAGTCAGAGAACAAAAGATGGCTATTTTGACGGTGGGGACTTGTTACGTCAATGGAATTCAGTAAAAGGAAATGAACAAAGAAAAATGGATGAGTTTCTTTTGGCTAAAAGAACTGGAGATTTTATAGAAGCGCTCATAGCTGAAGAACGTGAAAATGGTTTAGGGGAAAATTCCCCTAAAATTGATAATCAGGTAGTTAAGAAGAGTAAGGTTAAAGAGAAGGGTAAAGCTGGCAGACCTAAAGAAGAAGTATGGATGCATCCTTTCTTATTTACCAAATTTGCCATGTGGATTAATCCTCGCTTTGAAGTAAAGGTAATACGCTTCGTATATGATGAGATGATTCAATACCGTAATTTAGCTGGAGATGCTTATCCTGCTATGTGTCGTGCCGTTTGTTCAATACTCCCTGGGGATATATTCCAGAAAAAGATTAAGGACTTAGCCAAGTCTCTAAACATCATAGTTTATGGCAAACATGAATCAGAAATGCGTAATAAGATTGGCGATGAAGATAAAATCCGCGAATTATATGAGTTAGAATTACAGATAGCTCAATGGATAGATTTAGGCTTTATCAAAGACTATAACAGCCTTAAATCTACATTGACTAAATTGTATTACCGGAAATATCCCAATGTTCTCCCAATGTAAATATTGATTTTTCCTCAAATGTCTTGTGCAAAAAAATATTTATTTTTTAATTGAAAAACAAAACTATCATTTATGTTGTAATTTAGATTTTGTCTAAATTATAGTATAAAAACGCCATATCATTAATTACCATGCGTTACTCTGTATTACTGTACATTACGGTCTGCTTTAGATCGTTTTGTATTGATTTATAATGTGTTGTATAATGTAAAAACATCATTTACCTTTGTAGCCGTTGCAAGTAGAGAGGCAACAGACACATGATTAAACAATCGCTCAAACGTGAGCCTTCTTTATATTTGGAAATCCGTTGCCTCTCTACTTTAGCAACGGATTTTTTCTTTCCTATAATGCAGATTAAATCCATAAAAATGGAATTACTATTATCTAATTTGATTTAACCGCTCTATAATTTTTTGTGATTCTCTATATTGCTCAGCCTGTGGAATTTTGATAAATTCAACAGTTTTATCATAGTTCGCTTTTACTACGCTCTCTATTTCTTCAAGAGTTACCCTAAAAAATTCTCTACGTCCATTTATCATATTTACTTTCTTATTTTCAAAAGCATGATGTAAAGATGCTTCTAAAGTAGGTGCGTCATCTGAAAAAATCATTGCATGAACATCGAATTTAAATGGAACAGAAGCATCGCCCAACTCATCTACTCGCTCCATTGGATCCAAACGACGTGTCATCCCTATTTTATATATATTTTCTCCAAAAGAGCCTATATTTGATATGACATATACATATCCGGCTCTTTTATTGGCTTCTCTATAGTCAATATCTTTTATTGCTATATCCAAATCAGAAAGATGTTTTTCTATTTCTTCTTTTTTCTCTAATAAAACTTCTCTTTCCAATTCGTTGCAGGACTCAATTTGTTTGTTGAGTTTTATAAGTGCATTGGTATAGTGTCTTTGTTCTTTCTCTATGTCTTTTCTTGCTTCTTCTATTTCTTTTTGTAAACGTGCTTCCTCACGCATTTGTTCGCGAATATTTCGTTGCTCCTCTTTTTCCTGTTGTTTCTTCATTGCATATTCATAGGCAAGTTGAAGTTCTTGAACTTTGAGCTCTATATAATTAGAAGATAATGAAACTGCGTTTTTTGTATTCATTTTATTCAGAACGTCAGCAGATTTATATATTTTTTCTTTATAGGCAGTTACATTGTTGAATTTTACTTTGCTGATAAGAATATCGCACTCGTCATTGAAACATCTTATGATTTGTTTGATGTTTTGATTTGTCATAGCACGGCCTTGTGCCTCACTTCCGTTTACAGTCCAAATGTGTGAGCAGGTGGCGGCAGTCTTATTCAATATCATGTTTTTCTGTTCTGTCCTAATAGTATCCAAACGACCTTTATACTGTTCTAAATTTGCAAAATCATAGATAGGGGAATATAAGCCATATTCTTGCAAAAGTATAGTTTCATCTAATTCTATAATTTGTGACTTTCTTTGTTTCAATTCTTCGGTGGAGGAAGCAATCTTGCTTTCTAAAGAGGCTATTTCATTTATATGCTGCTGTCGGTCTTGTTCAAATTTTAGATTTTGCTCATTAATAAATGAAAGTGTTTTTTCTTTTTCTTCTTCTATATTAGCAATGTCTTTATATTTGGAAAGCTCTTCACATTGTGATTGAAGATTTGTAATTTCGGAAGAAAGCCTTTCCTCTTTTTCTTTTGCTACTTCAAGATCTCTCTTTAAAAGTGCTATTTCCGTAAGTTCCTTGTGTTTCAGAAAATCAAATAGTCCCATCGTTTATCTGTTTTAGAAAGTTCTCAATATCTGTTTTGGATTTTACCGTGTACATCTTGCCTTGATATAAAATATCACCGTATAATTCATAACTTTCTATTTTGCTTTGCAATTCAAGTTGTTTTTTTGCCTTGGCCTTTATCTCCTTTTTACGGTTGCTCTCAATCAATTTCTGTTTGGCTTCTTCGATTTCTTGTTGTTCTCTAGCTAAGCACCTTTCCTCTGCTTGTTTTTTCTCAATTCCTTCCTTTTCAGCCTCTAATTTTACAAGTTTATGTGTATTATCAGCTATTATATTATCCCTTATTTCTTTGTCTGTGGTTATAAATACATTTAACGCGTCCAGTTTCCAATCTATATCAGTGATATTATGAGTAGTAAATTCACCGATAGATCGAATAAATCTGGATTCATAGACATATTTAAATCTTACAATGTCAAGGTGCAAAAGTAATTCTGAAATAAATCTTTCTTTATCACATAGACTTATATCACATAAATTTTGTTTTTCAACAAAATGCCTTATGCCATGTAATTCATCTGTTATATAAATATCATCAAATGTTGTTCTATGATTATAAATATCTGCAACAACTTCTTTAATAGAATTTAATTTTTCCTTAATAATTTCTTTAGATTGATGTCCCCATAAAATAGAACTTTGTGGAACAAAAGCCTTTATAAAAAGAATTTTGTCTATAGTATCCTTATCAATATTTAAGGAGTCCATTTTGTTTTGATGTGTAATTTGCGAAGTTGAGTGAAAATTGGAAGACCCTTTTTCATCTGTTGGTTTTTGTTTATCAATATCATTAATAATTTTGTCAAATTCGGCTGTTTCTTTGATTGTCTTTCCTTTGAAAAAATCTAACAATCCCATATTACTTCAGTTTTAATAGTTTATCCAAATCCTCAAACGAATTATATTAATTAAATTTGACTTTTGGTACATTATCCACGTAAAAGTGCAAAATCCATCTTCAGGGCATGAACGATACGCAAGAAGCTGGATAGCTGCATGTCTGTATCTCCACGTTCAATACGGGAAATATAACTTCTTGCAGTGCCTGCCTTTTCGGCAAGTTCGCTCTGCGTCATTTTCAGCTCCTTGCGTCTATCACGTAAAATTACACCGTAATAATATGCACATGCTTTTTCTTCAAATTCCCTACGGCTTTCAGTGTCGGTAGCATCGTATTTGGCAGTCAAAAAATCTTCCGAGTTAATCAACTTGTTTGTATCAATCTTCTTCATTTCTGATATTCAGCAGGCTATAGTTCCTATTTCGTACAAGAACTCAGGAGCCAAGTCCGCACCGTTCGCCCACTCGATTGTGGTGCGTGTAAGCCCGTACTGGGTAAACTTGCTTTTGTCCAACAGCTCTCCAAAGACTTCTCCGATAAGATATGGCTTCAAGTCCACTCTTTTTCTGCTTTTGTCACTGAATGTCACAAGAAGCTCGTAATCTTTAATGTAATCTACATCTACTACTCGTAACATAAACGTTTATCATTTTAAAGGTTCTATTTTATCAATCTTGTCGCCTCTTTGAGCTTTCTCCCACAAAGAAAGAATTTCAGCCTCGTGTAAGTCCATCCATTGATTGACCTTGGCTATTACCTTTGCCGGAGCCTGCCCGTCCACAATTCTGTCCAATACACTGATGGAACACTCATAACTGCCATAGGAGAAATGAATATGCGGAGGGTTATGGTCTTTCCAATAGAGGCTTATTATAATACCGAAAAATCTACATATCTCAGGCATGTCATATTGTTTTTTGGTTTAATGCAAAAGTAACTAATTAGATACAAACATGCAAATATTTTCTGCTTTTTTCTTTGCCATATCAAAAATTATGCTTTACTTTGCAGTGCGAACAAAATTATAGGGGCGGCAAACTCCTATGACTTCATCATTGGAGTTTATTTTTTGCCAGTACATATCGAGTATTATCTTTATTTATATTAAGATATTGCACCTACCGAGTGTGGTAACGGAAACGTCCACAAATAAAATCCTATGGTTTTGTTCGCAGCTCGTAGTAGGTGCATTTTTTTTGTTATGCGAACAGAACCTATTCAAGTCCTAAGCGAAACTGAGTTGCTTGGGCACAAATTCACGGTTTACGGAACTGCCGAAAATCCGTTGTTCCTTGCCAAAGAAGTGGCAGAGTGTATCGAGTATGACCAAAGTAGCGTAAACAAATTAGTAAACCTTGTTGATGACGATGAAAAGGTTCGGAACAATCTTCCGACCCCCGGTGGAAATCAGCAAGTTTGGTTCTTAACCGAAGATGGCTTATACGAAGTACTCATGCAGAGCCGCAAGCCAATCGCAAAAGAATTTAAGAAAGGCGTAAAGGAGATTCTAAAGACCATCCGCACGACTGGCGGCTATCTCGCCACCAAGCAGGATGACACTCCCGAAGAAATCATGGCACGTGCTCTAACCATCGCACAAGCTACCCTTGCCAAGAGAGAGGAACGGTTAAAGCAGCTTGAAGCTGAAACCGAAAAACAGCAAGTCACCATTGAGATTCAGACAGAGGAAATTAAGAAAGCCGCACCAAAAGTCAGTTACTACGACAACCACTTGCAGAGTGTGAATACGCAGACGAGCACACAAGCTGCCAAACAGATAGGAATGGATGCTGAAAAGCTGCACAAGAAGCTGAAAGAAATCGGAATCATCTACCGGCAAAGCGGACAGTGGATAATTACATGCACCTTATTCTACATGGGGGATGCATTCTACCCGCACACAGACGTACACACGTTCGGACGGTTCGACAGGAACAAGTGTATATACGGTATGGACTACCAAAGGTGTGCGTTTCATTATTGCTCTATATGAAAATGATTGGAACGTGAAGAAAGCCATCAAGCAGATAAAAGGCGAGCTGAATCCAGCCGCCTGATTTAAATTTTACATATTAATAAGTCTTCCCCACCTTGCTTACGAGGTGGGCGGACCTTTTACGCCTATAACAGTTGCGATTCGCAACACAATTTAAAAAGACTATGACAGCATCGGAAATATTGGAAATAGCGGAAAAAATACTAAAAAGAGTAGAAGAAGAACAGGAAGAATGGGATAGATGGATGGCTCTTTTTTATGAGGGTATTGATGCGGGGAAGTCCGGAGATATTGACCGGATGGAAAGAGTTCGTAAAGAGATGGATATTATAACAGCGGAAATTAAAAATTCGACAAGGTATGAAAACAATAGATAAACTTGAAATTATACTTCAAAAAATGGAAGAACAAAATAATAGACTTGAACGGATATACGGCAAGCATCTCAAACTGATTGTATGCACTGGGAAAAGAAGTGAGAAGGTGAAATTTAAACATGAAGATTGAAATGTTATGTGTCTAATTTATTTATACAATATTCTAAATTGCAAACAAATATGTTGTAATATTTTGAATTGTGTTTTAGTTTATATTACTTTGTTGAAACTAACCCAATTATTATAACTATAGATAAAAAAAGTATTATGGTAGTATTAGAATTAATTATGGTCATATTTGCAATATTGCAAATTATTTTATTCTTTAAATTATGGGGAATGACGAACAATGTTCGAAATATAAGAGAAATACTTCAATGCTATATTAAAGATAATACATTGAATAAAGATGGAGAAGTTAAGAAAGAAGATAATATTGCGCCAGTGAGATTACCTGTAGATGAATATATAGGTAAATGGGGGAAATATGTAACAGAGGAAGAAATAGAGAAAGTAAAGGAAATGTTACCTAAATTGCCTCAAAGTATATTCTCCATAATAAAAATAGAGAGTACTGGGAAAATAAAGGTTCTTTCTGATTTAAGCAACATCGAAGAATCTTATAAAGTTCTTTATTATACGGAATATCAAAGAATAAAATGAAATAAATATTTTTTCACGGGGAGAAGTTTTGGCTTCTCCTTTTTTATTTCCTTATCTTCATAATATTAATAAAATCACTATCTTTGCTTTTAGAAGGTGCATGAAGTCATGCACTACCTAAAACTTACGAAAAGACCATGGCAGGAGCAGAATTTAAAATTACTGATGCGATTGATCCTAACATCGTTAAGAAGTTGAATGAGATAAGGATTAATATTCAAACCACATCTTCCGAATATGCGAATTTCACAAAACAATTAAGTGATGGCATAAATTTTAAGCCGGGTAATCTAAGAGAATACCAGTCTAAAGTTGACAGTTATAATGCTACAATTACCAAATTATATGCTTCTCAAAATAGGTTGTCTGAATTACAGGCTAGTCAATTAAAGTTATTGACCGATATTTCCCGTAAGATAGAGCTTCTTACCAAACCATTGAATACATTGGCAGACAAGATAACGGAAGTAAAAGTAAATTTGAGAGGTGCTTCCGAAGATCTGAAAAACGTGTCACAAGATGCGGAAAATGCTTCTGTTTCATTTCAAGAAGCATCTAAGAAAATATCCATGACTGCTGCTGATTTTGATTCAATCCGTCAGACGGTAAAGGCTTTTGATACACAAGCCTCCGAATTGAACAGTAGGTTAAGTGATAACAAAGAAACAATTTCAGCCTTAAGAACATCTCTGAGGGAATTATCGAAGGAGTATAAGAAAGGTGCTATCAGCGAAGAGGAATACAAGTCCAAAAGAGATGCTACGGTATCCCAGTTACGCACGCTGACAGAGCAGAATAAACAATATTTGGCGATATTGAGAAATCATACACAGGTAGCGATTGCCACTACAGGAAGCTATAACGAGATGAAGGCTTCAATGCTTCAGTTGGAAAAGGAATATTATAACCTTTCACAAGCTGCACGCGAGGGAGCAAAAGGTATGGATATCTTGAACAATATCGGCAAGCTGAATCAACAATTAAAGGATATAGATGCACAGATGGGCAATTACCAACGTAATGTAGGTAATTATGCTTCTGGTTGGAATGGCCTTAGTTTTTCCGTACAACAGATTGCGAGAGAACTTCCGGCGTTGTCTGTTAATGCCAATACTTTTTTTCTTGCCATATCCAATAACCTTCCTATATTTATTGATGAGTTAAAGAAAGCAAGGGTGGAATATGAACTTCTTAAAAAATCGGGGCAGACTGCTACACCTGTATTTAAACAGGTATTGAGTTCCCTTCTTAGTCGGCAGACGGCTCTGGTCGTTGGTATAACTCTTTTATCGAGTTATGGAGGTGAGATAACCAAATGGGTGGGTAGCCTGTTTGATGCGAGAAAAGAAATTGATTATCTAAAACAGCTTCAGGAGGATTTGAATAAAGCTCAAAAAGAAGGTGTGAAAAATGCCCAAGATGAAGCTGTTAAATTGGATATATTATATAGGGCTGCTGTCAATTTGAATAAACCTATGGGAGAGCGGCAAAAAGCCGTTGAGGAATTGAAAAATCAATATCCTTCATACTTTAAAAATATAAGTGATGAAAACATTCTTGCAGGTAAAGCGGCTGATAGTTATCAAAGGCTTGCATCGGCAATTGTTTCTGCTGCCAAGGCGAGAGCTGTGCAGGATAAAATAATAGAGAATGCAAAAAAACAACTTGAACTAGAAGCCCAAATTGAGGATAAGTATATAGAACAAGAGAAGGCGCAAACTAAATTAGAATTGGCAGAAAAAAAACGTGATAATGCTAGGCTATTAGCGCAAACAAAAATAAATCAATTAGGAACATCTGGAACAAAAGCATTAGCAACATCTTTAAGAACATCTAATCAAATAGCCGAATCACAATATAATTCAGCAAAAGCTAAAGTAGATAAGATAGATGCAGATTTATCTAAATTGAGAAAAGAAGCATCTGCAATAGACTTGGAAAATAATAGGCTGGCAAATTCTATTAACATTGGAGATGTTACATTTAATCCTCATTCTGCCGATAAAGCATCGGATGATTTAGCGCAATACATAGAGAATCTTAGGAATAAAATGGCTGACTTGTCCGTTTCTCTCATTGAGGATGAGCATGAACGTAATCTTGCTGCCATAGAGAAAGAATATAAAGACCAGATAGCAGCTGTAAAGGGATATTCTGAGGAAGAGAACAAACTTCGGGAAATGTTGGGCCAAGAGAGAATGCAGAAGATAGCGAAAGAGAATGAGGAATATGCTAAGAAGTTGGCAGAGGCTGAGAAAAAAAGGATCGAGGAAAAGAAAAAGTATACTGATGAGATGCTCAGACTGGAAGAGGAACAATCATCTCTCCGTACAGCAGCTACAAGTACTGGATATAAGGAACTTGAAAACATTATAACAGAAAATTATTCAAAAGGGCTGCTATCGCGAAAAGAATACGATGAAGCCATGCGTGAACTGGAGCGGAAAGCCGCAAACGAGCAATTACAGATACAGATAGATGCTGCTGAAAAAATGATTGAGATAGCGGAAGCATCGGGCGTTGTAAGCAAGCAACAAATTGAAATGCTGAGAGAATCCATAAAGGCTATGGAAGCAGAGATAGGTTCTATAAATGCGGATGATCAGTTGAAAAAAGCGGAAGAGCAACAGGATATCACACGAAGGAATTTTGAAGTGTTGAAAGGTTATTCTTCTGCATTGAAAGATCTTGCATCGGATATCGATAGCCCGTTTGCCGGTATATTTGATGGGATGGATAAGGGATTCAGTATTATGTCTGATAAGATATCGGGTGTTTGGAAAGAACTTACAGACGGTGAGAAGATGGAAAGAACTACCGAGATGTGGGCTTCTATGGTTAGTGGAATTGGTGAAATGATATCATCCATTTATGATCGCCAGATTGAAGCTATTGAGGCTGAACAGGAAGCGAATGAGAAAGCTGGTGAAGAGGAAATTTCCCGTATAGAGGTTTTAGAAGAAAGAGGTGCTATAACAACTGAAGAAGCCGAAGCGCGTAAACGTGCGGCGGAAGATAAAACGGCACAAAAGAATGCCGAATTGGAGAAGAAAAAAGCTGCATTAAGAACAAAACAGGCAAAGTTTGAGAAAGCTACCAGTATAGCTGAGGCGGCTATACAGATAGCAGGTGGTATTTTGCAGACGATAAAACAATTGGGCTTCCCTGCTGCAATACCTATGATAGCTGCTCTAGGTGCTATGGGAGCGATACAGCTTGCTACTATTATAGCGACTCCTATTCCGAAGTATGCCAAGGGTACTGATTCGCATAAAGGCGGATTGGCTGTAGTGGGTGATGGTGGTGTCCCTGAAACAATCGTTACTGAAAAAGGAGCGTATATTACTCCGTCTGTCCCTACTTTGGTTGACATCCCTAAAGGTGCGAAGGTTATACCTTATGCAGTGGATATGGACAGGATAAAGGCTCATGCAAATGATTTTGATGGTCTTATGGCATATAGAAGCGAAAACGATCTTCCTCCTGTATCAATAGTTAATGATTATAGTGAACTGGAGAAAAAGATAGGGCATCTGGAAAAATCACAGCAGATAGGATTTGCAAAATTAGCCAAGGCGATAAGAGAAAACAATTATCAGCAATTTTCAAAAAGTATCTGATTATGAGGTATACAAGTGACATATATGAACTTCCCTTGTCCGTTTTTATAGAGATTTATACCAATGATAGCAATACTATTGAATTTGACGGTGAGGACAAAGGGGCTGTATCGGCAAAAATTATCAATGACTATGTAGAAATTGTCGGGAGCAAACAGTTGTTCTCTGAGATATTGAATTGTAATGAGCGTATGAATCTTGCAATGACTGTGGAGTGCATGAAGGCATGTGAGAACATGATGAAGTTGAAAATGTATGATGAGGTGCGTGATATTCTGATGAAGATAGGTTATTCGTGTAAAAAAGGTGATGTAATGGCTATGAATGCTAGAATATCCGCATTAAATTCCCGTGCACAATATGATTTGGATAAGATAAGTAAGGAAAAGAATGAGGAACTGAAGGAGAAGCCTACAAAACGTGGATTTATAAATGAAGTTGTCGCTATTGGGAAGTATAATAAGATGTATATCAATCCGAAAGAATGGACCGCCGGATCTTATGCCTGTCTTGTAAGGCAGACATGTGACGAAATCGATGGGTTGAATCGTAAAAAGAAATAATTATGTATTATCGATGTGAGTTACTTATAAATGGTCTGAAGTACAGGGTTACTGATGATCTTGAGAATTGGGACGAGGTGAAGGCTAGTTTCAAGAGAAATGACTATGACGGTGTTATCCGTACATTTTCCAACAAATTTTCTTTTGCCGGGGATGCTAGAAAATTGCTGTTAAAACAATATGATGAAGATTATTTGAGTGCTTCTGCCTCAATAATAATAAGTACAAGAAATAACAGTTGGTTGTATAATGAACGGTTTAGTTGCGCTCTCAATTTCTCTACATTGCAGGATAATGGTAGTATCTTACAGATAAATGCCGTGGATGATAGCGTGGCGTCCATGATAAAGTCAAAAAAAGGAACTCAATATGAATATTCGGTCGAAGAGGTGAAAAGCCCCATTCCTCTTGTTTATGACGGACTTGAACTTTCAGAATCAGCAAAATGGATTCCTACAGGTGATACGTTGGAGGACGATGACACTCTTATTAATGTTTATTTCAGTAAGAAAATGTCACCAATGCCAATATATATAACTGCCAGTGATTCCTTAATAAAGGGGTCTCTTGAATTTAATGATCAAACAGTAGGTGGTGATGATGTATATTCGATAAAGGCTCTGAAATCAATTAGGATAAATATAGAGTTTAATATTGATATGTTTGTGTTTAGGAAATATCAGTCTGGTGCTTTGGGATATGATGTAAGAGGTGTGAGGCTCCAGATTATGAAGATAAGTAATGAGATTGATAGTAATGGGGAAGCGGTGACTACGGAAACGGTGATAGGAAGTTTTGAACTTACGACAGAATCAGAAACGCCAGTGGAAAAGAAGGTTTCGGAATCGTACAATATAAGTCTTTTGCATAATGATAAAATAATAGTGAGAGCTATGTATGTCAATGAGAAAGAAGAGATTGTACCTGTATTGCCGGATTTGCCATACAAAGTCTCAACATCAAGTTATTTTAAAGCATCATGGAAAAATCGAATAAACCCTGTTGAGATGGATGTTATAAAGCCCGATACATTGCTGAACAGACTGCTTAAAAGTATTAATGGAGAGAAAGATGGTTTGACTGGAGTGATTGAGGGGACAGGAGATAGAAGGCTTGATAATTGTATGCTCTTGGCGGCTGAATCAGCCCGTAAGATTCCTGGAGCCAAAATATATACATCCTTCACCAAATTTGCAAACTGGATGAGTTATGTGTTTGGTTATGCTTACGACATATCCGGGAATACAGTAACTTTCCGGCATAGAAGCAAATACTTCTCGGATGATGTTGTCAAAAGGATAGATGATTTATCTGATTATGAGATGAAGGTTAATTCTGCATTGGTGTATTCTCGGATACGGATAGGCTTTGACAAACAGGATTACGACACGGCTAATGGAAAGGATGAGTTCCGTTTTACGAATGAATATACCACAGGCGTGACCATGACGGACAATAGCCTTGAAATGATATCTCCATACCGTGCGGACGCATACGGCATAGAGTTCCTTGCTGACAAGATAGGTGAAGATACTACAGACAACGAAAGTGACACTGATTTATTTATGGTAGGGGTAAAATCTGATTCGTCTGGACTTAAGTATATATTGAACAGGGATTATCTTATGGGTGGCGTTCTCAGCCCTGACACAATGTTCAATGCCATGTTTTCCCCTTCTTCTATGGTTTTGGCCAATGAAGCATACATCGGCTCATCTGTTGAGATGCTTACTTTTGCGTCATCAGATGGTAATAGTGATGTGGGTATTGATGGAATGGGGGAAAGTAGGGATATAATTCTTTCAAAAAGGATGTTTACTGTGGCGGAGGTGGAATTTGAGACTTCGGATGTGGAACTCCCGGAAGATCTTACAGGAATTGTTGAACTGGAATACCAAGGCAAAGTTGTACAGGGATATTATCAGCAGGCTGATTACAATTTTACAAAATCACAAAGTTCAAAGGTAACTTTGATCGTGAAAAATTTTAATTCGTTATAAAGATTCAAATTTTAATTGTTATATTTGCAATGAAAGCTTGTGAAGTCACAAGTTACTAGAAACTTACGAAAAGACTATGATATCAATCGGAGATGTTTGTCCGTTATTCTTTAAACCGCTGAAATATAAATATTCAAATGCTGGATGTTTCAGACAAGTATTTTCTGTGTCAGACAACATCCTGCTGCAAATCTTTTGTGATAACGGCGAAAAACCTTTAGCTTATTTGAATGATAAGATCGGCAATATTTCCTCCAAGATAACACTGCTTACTTATGATGTAAATGAAAGCATTAAGATGTATTATGCCTCATTATCTCCTTCGGAGGGGATATATACAGTAACTATAGGCGATAAAGAATGTGAGGAGTTCTGCGTGTGTGAGAATATAGGTGATTCTATTCTGATTGAATATTCCCATAAAGATAATAATTCTGCGTTTGATAATATATTCTGGATTGATGAGGTCCGGCAGATGTTCCAGTTCAGAATAATAGGAGGATTCAAGCCGGATGGGGTGGAGTTGAAAGTTGAAAACGAACAGTTTGTGAATCAGAAGCAGGAAATAATAGAAATGTATTCTCTCCCTTATAAAACATTTGATTTTGTTTTCGGGACAAGTTGTGGCGTTCCGTATTATATAGCGGAGTTTATAAATAAGGTACTTTGCCTTTCTCATGTCAGCATAAACGGTAATTTGTTTGTACGGGAAGGGGATTCTGTCCCGGAAAAGATTGATACAATAGGTAAGAAACAGATGTTTATATATAAAGTGACTTTACGCCCTAGACAAAATGATATCGCCGGGATCGGAGGCAAAACTGAAATTACAACTTCATCTTCAGGCATCGCGTTTTTACTAACTAATCCCGAAGAGGACGATGTGTTGAAATATAAGAAGGCGAAAGCTGCTTTTGTTAATGAAAATTACGTGTAATCATGGCTAGAAATCGTCCTATAAAGATATTGTGGTATGGTTCGGAAACGGATGATGAAGGAAATCCGATTATACCGAAAATATCCCCGTCATTTGAAAAGCGACTGGAAGGGTTGAATGAGGGAGAGATATACATACATAATGATGATAATAATCCTTCTATTTACATAAGAACCAATAAAGACAGGGTTGTTGCCATATCGGGAGGTGCAAATATAGAGGAACTTTCCAAATACTTTCTTCGTAAAGATAAAGAAGATATCGCCAATGAGCTGATCACTTTTTTGAAAGGTCTTTTGGTTGGTAAAAACGGTAGCGGTTGGACTGTATTGGAAGATGGTACGACACAAGCCGTTGTTGACCGCTTGTATGTGAAGATTAAGGCTGTCTTTGACGAGCTTGAAGTAAAGAAGAAGACGCATGTTGGTGGTGAACAGATCATATCTCCGGCCGGTATGAAGTGTGTCAGGGTGGAGGAACTTGATGAGAGCTACCGTTGTTTCTTTTTGTCGGAAGTTGATGGAGTGACAGTCCATAACGAATTTACAGTCGGTACATTAGCATTAGCCCAAGAATTTAACATTAAAGAAGGTACATCTCACAATGTATCCAACCGCTACTATTGGCGTGAGGTGACAGGTGTAGGATCTGACTATATTGATTTGAGCAAAACCAATGCCGACAAGGACAGTGATGTCCCGGCTGCCGGTGATGATATCATCGGGCTTGGGCACTTGACGGATATCACCCGTCAGGCAGCTATAATCCTTTCGTCTGTTAATGAAACTTCGCCTTCCATTATTTTCTATCAAGGTATCAACTCTTTCTCTCTTGCCGGGAAAGAAGTCATCGGGCTGGGCTTTGACAAGTCTACCGGACACGCCTATATCAATGTGTATGGTGACGCCTATATCGGTGCCAAGGATGAGAGTACCTATATTCGATATAGCCAGAAAGGCGGTGTGGATATCAAGGGTATGTTTCATATCGAGCAGGGATCTACCGGATGGAAGAATATGGAAGGCTTGCCGGATGAGATACAGGCGGCTGCCGATCTGGCCCAAAAGGCTCAGGATGCGATAGACAATGCGGCTGTCGGAAGTGTCAATCTGTTGCGTAACTCCGGGTTTACCGGGGATTATGAAAGTGAAATATTGTCCTCTGATACTCAATTGTTGGCGGACACCGAACTTTTCAGCAAGCAATTAAAGTATTGGACGGGTGTGGCTACCGTATCCGCAGATAGTGCTGCCGGCTCTGGGTACTCTGCTGCAATCGGTAGTTTGTCCCAATCCGTGGCTTTGATTAAAAATGAGAACTATGTTATATCCTTTAAAGCTAAAGGTGTGTCTGTGGCTGTTTCGTGTGGTGATTTCAGCACAACTCAGCCTCTTGCGTCCGATTATCAAAGATACACTTTCAAATTCGCTTTTAACGGTGCAGGTATTTTCATGCTCAGTGGTACCGCAACCATTTGTGATCTTCAATTAGAGCGTGGAACCATTGCCACAGACTGGAAACCGTCCATTTTGGATAACGACAAGGCAACAGCCGGTTTTCAGTCAATCAATTATATCGCCAGCGCGATTAAGGATGGATCTGTGGATATCCTTGGCGGTTTGATATTGGCCAATATGATCCAACTAGGCAACTACAAGGATGGTAAGATGCAGAAGGTCACAGCCGGAGTTAGCGGCATATACAATGATGATGATGATGTGGCATTTTGGGCAGGTGGCACGCTTCAACAGGCTATATTAACCGTAATGAAGTTTCGTAATGACCCCGATTACCAGCCCACAGATACGGAATGGGCGAATATGGCGAACTTTGTTGCCACTCATGGTGGCGATACGTTCCTTCGTGGCTATATTTATGCCTTGGGTGGTAGGTTCAGAGGTGTGGTTGAAGCCTTGGGCGGATTTTTCCGCGGAAAAGTAGAAACATCTGTTGACGGGAAACGTATTGTCATTGATCCGGATAAAAATACTCTTGAAATGTACACGACTGAAGGACATGCCACCTTGATATTAAGGTTCGACACATCATCAGACGGATGGGAGTATGGTGATTTGATTCTACGGAAATATGTAGGGGACCAATTGATACAAGAAACGACTGTATATCCGGAACGTATCAGAATACAGAATCATGTGGAAAATACGGATATTATTCTTACTCCCAATAACGTTTCTTTCTATGGCTCTAAAGGCGAAACTCTGTTGGTTGGAATGAAACCGGTATATGACGGGGGGGCTGTGTCTAAATATGTGGCAAATATTGAATGCAGTAATTGGCCGTCTAAAGATAACGTCAGCTCCGGGCAGGTATATGTGGAATATGAAACACTTGAAGGAATAGTGACAAATGGAGTGTTAAAGGTAAGAAAGTGATATGGAACTTAATAGTATTAATAAAACAGGTACTTGGAGTGAGGCGGTAGATCGTCTTAACAACAACTTCAGCAAGACCTCCACTGAAGTGGAGAAGGTCAAGCAGAACAGTGTCCGCAACAAGGGATTGTTTTCTACGGTAGAAGCATTGCAGGCTGCTGTCCCATCTCCTGTTGTGGGCGACTGGGCTGTCGTGGGAGATACCATACCGGGTCCTATATATCAATGTACGAAGAGAGGCGTATGGAGCGAAACAGGAACAACCGGAGGCGGTGGAAGTGTTGATCTTTCCGGTATTCTGATAGCCGAGGAGATAGATGATGTAACATCAATATTATAGTTATGAAAATTAATTACCAGTCAGATTTTAAAATTATAGAGAAGAACCTGAATGGAGACATATCAACTCCCTTCCGGTTTACTTACTTCAATCCGTTTAAGGGAAAGTTTATAGCCTCCTTTGACGGACAAGAGTATGTGGGTTGCAGCCGTATGGAAGATGGCAGTCTGCTTGTTGCTTTTGACAACCCCGGTTTCTCTCCCGGCATGTTAAAGGTCAAACGGGAATACTTCATCTCTGATTCTGACTTTAGGGATGGCATCTGCAACCTTGTATCTATTGAAGATACAGGGATTGTGTTGGTTACTGGAAAGACGGATGAGAGCACAGCAGAGATCATGCCCTATCCGGATTATGCCGCATACAATGCGGTGCAGAGCGTATCTCTGTCAGATAAGGAGTATGATGATGTACTGAGTGATTTTAAGAGTTAATAAATAATTACATAAAATAACAACGGCTCAAGTTCCGGCGGAACTTAGGCTAAAAACAGGAGATATTATGGCAAAAATGCATAAACTGACCAAGGGTGGACAAACCATTTACCCGGCTACTATCTATGATGCGGTGGTCAATCCCAAAACGCGTAAGAGTCTGACTACGGAAATATCTGAATTACATGCAATGAATGTTATTATAGACATTCAAAAAAGTCTCAATATTAGTTATAATACTTTTGGTGAGTTAATAAATTCACAAGAGTTAAAGTCCTATCTACGTAATACATATACAGATTTGTCAAGGTATAATGTGATTATGACATTTAGAAACATGCAAGGCGTGACCGAAACATATCAGTATAAGGGATATAACATTGATGTTAATTATATATCAGATGCGTCATATTGGGAACGATTGGACAATAGCCTAATGGTCGAATCAAATGCGTATTCGAATATGGCTGAAATTAGCCTAATAGGTGAAAACAAGTATATAGACTTTAATACAGGAGAAGTTAAAACATCTAACAGTAAAAATCATGCTGTTTATAAGACAGAATGTTCCGCTGGGAATATATTTATATATAGAGGTACAGTCTTGTATTCCGGTAGTTACCGCAGAGCAGTCTATGCATTTTATAAATCAAGCTCTGATTTTAATAAAAATACGTTGATTTCTATTAAGGAAGCAGACGAAAATACCCCCTTATATTTTGAAAGATTAGAAGTTCCATCGGAAGCGAAAACATTGCTTGTGTTCTGTTTAAACTCCGATTCTGTAAAAACCAAGTTTATGTTGACCAAAGAGTCAATTAAACAAGAACGACTATTGCCGGGTGATAGAATATTAATATCTGGAAACATAATCTCAGTTGACGATCAGGATCTATCGACAAGGCAGGAACTGTCAGACTTGGATAAAAAAAAAGCTGATATATCCATAGAAATGGTCAATCCAATAAATTGGTGGAATAAGAACAGCAAGATTGGTTTTTATGATGCAAATACTGGTGAATTTAAAGAAAATGAAAGTTATCTTTCGTCTGAGGTTATAACTGTAAGCGCCGGTAATATAATCCAATGCGGTTATTTTCTTTCGGTATCAGATGGAATTGGAGTTAATTGGGTTAGGTATAATCCAAATCAATTTATTACGCTTTGGCATTCTGACGGCAGGGTTGAGCGGATAAACAATAGCGCCTTCCCTTCGTTTCCATATCAAGTTGAAGAGAATTGTAAGATAGCTTATACTTGGTATAAGGGGAATGTAGATGTGAACGATTTTGAGATGAACAAACAATATGGAGTGCTTATGATATCTGATGATACCCCCACTCGTTACGAAGAATACTTTATTCCGTATGAGCAAAAAAAACTGGCACCTGATATTATCGTAAACGGATTAGATACGTCAAAATTTGCAACTAAAGAAGATCTGGATACTAAGCAGAATAAATTAATTGTAGGAAACGGCATATCATTGTCGGAAAGTGGACAGATATCTTTGACTCAGGCAGGTAGTCTGTCCTTAATGCCTAATCCTACAATATATCGTCTAAGCTATCAAATTGAAAGCCGTAAATCTTCCGACAATTATCCGTCTCTTCCATTAATTAAGGATGCCAAAGAATTACTATTTGTTTTAAATGGGAGGATTAATCCAGCAGCCTTATTCTTGTTTGGCAAGCATCGTATTGGAATAGATCAAACAAGTTATATCTATTCAGTTGACAAGACAGTAACCTTGTCAGGACAGAGAGGTGGAATTTTACCTTTAAAATTCATGTTCAATGGAGACGCTATCGAATTAGGGCACAGGGGAAAAACTGCTATCAGTATACTTGTCAACGAAGGAAATGGCTGGATGAGACTTGGAGAAAAGGCTATTGATATATTGACAGAGAATGGATGGAGGAGCTATACACAGATTAAATTTGCCAGCGCGATTGAACGTGAAATCATAATAGAGAATTCATCATTAGTGTATTCGCTACGGTATTCTAATTCCTATACAGTGTCTGAAGTAACATTAAAACAGCCTCTGGCTGTTATTGCGGGAAGTAGCATTACAGAAGCTACGGCAGGAGGTGAATTTGCTCCAATGGGATGGGCATCAATATGTTGCTGGCAGTTAGGAATGGAGTGTATAAACATAGGAGTTGGACAACGCGGACTTGTAACAGATACGGATTCCAGACCGTCTATTTCCTCTGCCATAGATGATATTACTTATTTTAAAGATGCGGATTATGTGTTATTAGGAGGTGCTATTAATGACCAATATGATGACGGTTATCGTAATAGAGTTAAAACATTTGTTGAATCTTTAAAAAAATCAATGCCGTCATCGCATATTATACTGCTTGGAGAATATACTCCACAGCCTGATTCTAATATATCAGGGAACACCCATGAAAAAAGGAATGAGGCTTTAAAATCCGTAGCAAGAGAATGTAGTATTCCATTTATTGACATGCAGAACTGTGAGGTGTATAATCATATCCGTACTATAATTCGGAAAGATACCCAATGGATCAGTGGTACTTTTTTGGACAGTTCATCTGACGCTATGTCTCAAGAAGGGAATTGTGACTTGATATATCATCACGAAAACGGAAGTATAGACCATACTCACCCAGGCAGAATAGGGCATCAATATATAGGGGCTCGAATGGCTAATGCTATGCTTGAGATATTGAAATATTTGTAGAAAATAGATTAAAAGTTTGAAATCACTCAAGGTGTAGACTTATGTTATGAATGGTAGACCATTATATAACTATAATGTAAGGGCTGACCACACCAAGATCAGCCCTTACGTATTATCGTTAGCATTATTGTCGGCGGTCTTTTGTATTTAAATGTTAAATATTACACAATACAAGAAAATATATTGTGATTTGTTTTGCTATTATATCACAATGTAGTATATTTGCATTGTGATAATAAAACAACAGGTAATAATAGAACCGGCGGCAACGGATAAGCGGCGTAAGACTATGAAGACAAAAATTCAATTTACAGATTCATACAGTGGTAGAGCAATTAATATAGTTATCAATCTCACTGACGGTGAAAAGGAATACTACTTAAGAGAAGATGACAAAAATGTCATTTATAACAAAATGTCTTCTTATCAGAGAGCAAAAATAGAATCATTCTTTGGGAAGATGAATGCATACTATACCAAAATTGAGATTTTATAAATAAAAAGTTAGGGCGACGAATTTCTTCGCTGCCCTAAATATTAAAATGTGGTTTAAACCACAATGACATTTTTAATGTCGTTTCAATCCACGCACCGAAGTGCGACTAACATCGTTGATGTTCGATGCAAAGGTGCAACTTTTTGAAATAACGAGCAACAAATTATTAATGTTATAAAACATATTAATTATGGCAAGAAGACGATCTATTACCTTAGATCAAGAGTCTAGGGTATTGTCCTTGTACAAAGCAGGGATGGCTATCAAGGAGATAATGAAGGAAACAGATATAAAGTCTGAGCAAACGATATATAGGATATTGGACAGCAATGGTGTGCCCCGAAGACCGAAGGTTAATGGAGTGAAAAGAATACTTGTTATGATAGAAGAGGACGTGGCAGCTATATTGGATAAGGAGCAATCGGTATCATTATATGTCAATGAGGCTATAAGATTCTATCACGGTAACCGGCATTAATGCCGGTTATTTTTTTATTAAAACTATATTTAAAATCACGTTTTGAATCGTGTTGTTTAGATAAATTAAAGTCATATCATTTCGCAATACCCTAAAAATACCCACGAGAAGGAAAATATTAAAAATATACCAATACTTTTTGTGTAACACCCGATGTTTTTTTATCAAAGCTTTGATATATCTTAAAAATGTACCAATTATATATTGTATTTTTTCGACACATAATAAGCCAAGGAAGCGACAGAATAAATTGCAGCGCAATCATCTGAACCATTATAGTCCAATATCCCATCCATAAACTCATTGTATTGCGGGATCTCATCATAGTCTGAACGAAACATCACATTATTTTTGATAAAATCCAGAAAAGCAGATACCCTAGCATCTGTTCCCATATTTTTATGCATAATTCTGACATCGTATCTATCCCTTAAGCCCCGTGCTATGGGGAAATAATTTTTCTCACTTTCAAACAATACTTCTACAGGAGATATGCCTTCTAAAAATGACAGGAGAACAGTCTCATCAAATGATCCTGTATATGTCACATTATCTATATATATTCCCTCATTTACATAGCACGAAACGATAATGAACTTTCCGGCATATTCGGGAAGAACATATACAAGTCTTGTCCCCTGAATATTTTTAGACATATCAAAATATCTCATATCTTTATTTTCCTGTTTAATTTTACTTCGTTTCCTTTTCAAGGAGAAACGAGTATATTCATCCTTGAATACCCATACAGTAATATAACGTAAGCAGTCGCAAATGTGCCCGTACTTCTCATAAGACTGCCCCGTAACCTTATCCTTAACTCTCGTCTTCAACATTCCACCGTTAACATCCTTCTTGGCGTTATTATAATCAACAACTGAATTCTTACATCCGTCATCCACTGAAAAACACATTCCGGAACCACCATCAAGCATGTAATTGACAAACTCACCAGACATGGGCACGGACGGATTAGAATATGGTATCCTTTCTTCGACATGGTAAGTACCTTCCAGCCCTTCTACGAACTTGTCAAGGAATGACCTCTTTTCATCATCTATAGTATTCCCATTCCTTGTTGAAGCGTCACCATATAAATACAGCATATCATTGTATCTGATTGACCGCAGATAATCAACAGCCATCCGAGATGCCTGCGTTACTGTGTTAAAGGGATCACCGGCACATATCTCATTAAACTGCCTTATATGACTTCCGTCCACTTGATAAAAACAAATCGAAATATAGGGAAGAACATTGTTATCAATAGAAATATGCACAGGAAGTCCCTTGATATATCGTGTTGTTTTAATATGCTTATTAGAATCGAAAGCATATAGAAACTCACCCCCCGTCTTAATACTACCCCATTCACCCAGCGCATATACCCGGTAATAGTTGTAATCATGTTCCTTGTACCATTGATAATTGGATATTGTCTGCCTGTCATAATATCCATATTTACCGTCCGGAGAACCAACCACCCAAAAATTATTTTTATAAGACGAATGCAGTTCTATTGTATCCGATGGGTACTTTTCCAGCTTTCCTGTACGTTCATTGGCGATCATTCTAGATTTGCTACCCCGTTTCCCTAATATTGTGCTGTATGCCTTTGGCAAAGAACTTTTAGTAAGAGGATTTTTCACTTCGCCATATAGTTCATTTGGAAGATCGTCCCATTCATAAGTATCAAGAATTTTCGTTTTAATCCATGAATCCTCAGATACAGGATTAAAATTGCATATTATCTGCAACCCTTCCTTACCTCTAAGACGGAAACGTATCTGAGTAAAATCTTCATATTCGAACTCGGTTGCTTCTTCCATCACTATCCAACGATATCCAGTGATAGACTTTATTTTTTCAGGATCATCAAGCCCTGTAAAGTCAATTTTACAACCATTTACACAAGTTATATTATTTTCCTTAGGCACAAAGAACTGACTCAGTTGAAGAGCCTTTAGTTGGGTCTTAAACTCTTCATACACTGTATTCCTCAGACTAGCTCCCACTTTTCTTACAACAAGAGCCGAACCTTCGCAAGAAAATACAGACAACAACACAGCCTGTGTCGTAGATACAGATTTTCCCGATGAAGAACCACCTCTGTTTATAATGTACCTGATATTCTTGTCATGCATAGCCTTGCGGATATGCCAAAACAGAGGATTGAACAGCTTATATGAGAATACCATCTCTATCATCACTCATCCCCAATTATCATGCGCACATTGGTACTGACATCACTTTTTACTGGAGCATCCCATCCAAGCATCTTGCTTATCTGTGTAATGGCGGCTATTTTGCTGTATAGCCGTATCTCCACCCCATATTGAGTGTTTTTAATGGATTGAATACAACATCGGACTGGTTTTGGTATATCATAAAGAGAACGGACAATAAACGTATCTTTACTTTTTAATTGAAGATCTATAGGGTCTACATTTACCACATTTGTAAGAAAACGCAATGCATCTTCCTTCTTTATGTCAGACTTTTTTAAGATATCAGCCTGCAATTCATTTACACGGGATGCGACAGATGGATTTCTCAGCAATTCAAATGCACGCTTACTAACGACCCCATCCTTCCATCCAATACTATTAGGGTAAGCTTTCCGATATGCATCTGTAGCATTACCCGTTTCCATATAATAATGGCAGAAATTTTCTCTATTTGCTACGAGTTTTTTTCCCATAAAAGTCTTTTCGTCCGAAGAACGTACCGTGCCCCTTTACACGGAAACATTATAATTCAAAATTACAAAAAATCTGAATAAAAACAAAACCTGTCATTTAATTTCTGTTCTTAAAAATAGCGTAGATATATATATTAACATTTTAGGAATCAACTATGAGAGTTTATTTCCCTTTTTTAATTTATTCAAAAAACATATATCTCTTGTAAAATTCTCCCCGATTGATTTCTTACTTTCAATAATTTGCTCTACAAGCGTTATGCACTCCTTCCTTATCTCTTCGGCTTCATTATAACCGCAAGCGTTGTCAACTAGTCTTTCGATGTTTGACTTGGTATTAGAAAGTTGTTGACAGAGCATTTCCAAACGCCAGTAGCAGAAATCAATTGTGGCGATGTGTTCTAATTTGTCCATAATTCTATATGTAAATGATAAGTATTAATAATGGCAAACAAATAAATAGCCACAGTGATGATGCTGTCTATACATACAGCCCAACTGCCGAGGCGTTGAAATCTTGATAGGGATAGAACCATAACCGCCAAAAAACAAACCCATTGGCTTGTCATTAGTCCTGCCATTAATGTTATCCATCCAAAAATATCCAGAACACTCATTAGAAGAAGCATAGGATGCTCTTTTAAATATGCCTTTATCTTTTCCTTGGGAAGATGTCTATATTTGTATGTGCGGGAATATACTCTCTTACAGTTTAAGGCTTTCATAATTTCATAGAAAGCAAGAAATCCCACCAATAAGTAAAATATGTGCTTCATTGCTTACTTCCTTTCAACAACTCCGGGGTTATCAAAAACGTTTCCTATCACTTCGCATCTATCGCTGACATACCACAATGGGGTAAAGCCACATGCTTTGTTCCTGTAGCAGAACATACCTTTATGAAATAGTACTTCAACTGTAAATTGGTAGGAACTTTCGCTGTCATGGATCAGTATTAGATCATGTTCGAAGATGCTATTACCGTTCTTATCGGTTATTTCGCTGAACTGGCCAATGGTTATAGGGTCAACTTCATATGAAAACCCGGTAATACAATCTACAATTAGTTCTCGGTAAGAATAACCATCATAATCAGATAGGTAACAACCATATATCCACTGCCTATTTTTGCGGTTCTCTATTGACTTTCCTCTGAATTTTATTTCACGTTTCATAATTGTTCTAATTATTAACATTGTTATTAAAATAGTTAATTGTTTTCATTGTTATTACAATACAAACTATATTTGCATCGCATTTGATTTGGAAACTAACACCTCCAATCCAGCGAACTGTCATTCGCAAAATCTTATTCATTTCCTTGAGAAAGAATTAAGCCCATTGTCCTGCAAGCTTTGGGCTTTTTTTCTGTTATGCTTGACAGGGTATAACAGATTATCAGCTTGCCGGTCTTGCAGCTTGGCAGGCAAAACGGAAAGGAGGTGTTAGTGTGAAAAATCAAATGCAAGATGAAAGCGGCAAAACTCGTGTTTTCTGTCGATATATCGTAAAGAACGGCAAACGTATTTATCCTAAACATGGAAAATACTTTTCTTTCTTGGTAGATGACAAGAAAATTGCGTAATGCTTCCTTTCAAGGGATGTTGCAGGCATCCCTTTCTCTTTTTAAAACCTGCCATTTCTATCTACCATTCTCTTTTCAGCATCAGTGGCTTGTCTTTTGGGAAATTTCCCATGCCACTTCCCCGGTATCATACGCGGATTTTCCCCTTTGCTGTCAAATATCAACCTCCCACACTCCGAGCACAACGGTTTCCCTTCAAACTCCTTTATACTTGCATCATACTCTATGGGAAAGATTTTATGTACAACAGGCCAATAATCCGATGTGGCTGTATTCTCAACACAACCACATTTGCTACAAATAAACAGCGGCATAATCAATATCTTTTTCCGTTCAACTTAGGTCTTAGTTTATTGTATCTCATCTTCTGCTCAATGAACCACTCAATATCTATTCCTTTCCAAAGACAGTATTGCCATACATCAAGAATCACTCCTTTAATCGACCTTAGAGATTCGGATATAATTGTTCCGGTGCAAATCTCAAAAGCTATCTCTACAAATGTGTGTTCTTGGAAAAAGTCTGAAACGTTATTGAGTTCATCCACATTATCCAACGTGTCTTGCAAATCCCAGTCGCGCAGCCCAGCAAGGTCAAGACAGCGTATCACAACATCAGCTAATTCTTCCTCCACCGTTCCTTTGATATAGTTTTCAAAGCTATATCTGAAATTGACATCATCGTGCGGTTCTTCATCCTCATAAGAAGACTTGAAAGATTCTCTGTCGGCACGTTTCCCTTTTCGGTCCGCTTCCACAGCTTCCATAAGCTCGGAAATGATAAGGCAAAGGTGGTGTTCGTTACTCAGTCTTTTATCGTGGAAACCATGCTCACAAGCTGTCTTATAAGCGCGATCCCGTAGTTCGTTCAAATTAATATTTTCCATTATCATATAAGTTTTAATGCTTCCTGTAATCCGGCTTCAAGTGCTTCCTCGTAGGTATCCCATTCCCCTCCGTCGTTTGTTCCCTTATAAACAGAGCTGGCTATATGAGTTCCATTGTCAGCTTTAGATATTTCGTATCCATAACCACAGGCACAGTTGTATATACATATATGAATATTCTTGGTTTCACGTAGCCATTTCTGGGCAACGGATTGCGGAGGAAATTCTATACATGTAAACATCCCTTTCTCTTTCAGCAACTTTGCTGTTTCTAATGTCACAAGTTCTTCGGTCATAATTGTTCCTCCGATAAATTAATCACTCCATATAAATGTTATCAACCAAATAAGTACAGAAATGCCAATCGCACCCATTGTAAGAGCACCAAATCTTGTCACAATCTTTTCCTACCGCTGCTTACCGACACTGACAATCCTAAATCCATATTCAGTCCGTTGGTACGCTTTTACACTCTCGACACACAAGGAAACTGTTGGCTTGCCACTGCACGCGGAATAGACCGGATAAGTTTTTTCCCTCAAAGTTTCCAATTCAACCAAACCGATTACGAAGCTGAAACACGTGCCTTCCTGCGAGACAGCAACAATCGCTTATGGAGCGCATCCAAAGCAAGTTACATCCAGATATATGCCCCCGACGGAAGTTTGGAAGGCTACCTCTCGCCGCAGGGAAATATTGTCAAAGAGAAACAACTGTTCTACAACGGCGTATACGCCATCATGGAAGACAAAGAGAAGAACATCTGGCTGGGTACGAAAGGCGCCGGATTATTCCAACTGACTCCCAAAGGAATAAATCGATATTCCGTCACTTGCTTCAAGCACCAACCGAACAATCCTTACAGTATAAGTGACAACAGCATATATTCCATTTTTCAGGATAGCCACAACCGCATCTGGATAGGTTGTTATGGTGGCGGACTAAACCTGCTGACCCGGCGAAATGACCAAACACCCATATTCATCCATAGCAACAATGAACTGAAAAACTATCCCACGGATTATGGAATGAAAGTGCGTAACATCACCGAAGCTCCCGGCGGCGTACTTATGGTAGGTACCACGAACGGACTGCTTACTTTCTCCAATAAGTTTGAATTGCCCGAAGAGGTAAAGTTCTACAGAAACTGCCATCAGCCGGGCGATAAAAACAGTCTTGCCACCAACGACATTACGCACATCTATACAGACAGACGAAAGACAACATACGTTATAAGTTTCACCGGCGGTATCAGTAAAATTATCTCCGGTCAATTGCTCAGCGAACAAATACGCTTCAAGAACTACGACCAAAGCAACGGATTGGCCTCCGACCTGACCCTCTCAATGACGGAAGACACCCACAATCACCTTTGGATAGTTTCCGAAATAGCCCTATCCAGATTTAATCCCGACAACGAGACTTTTGAAAACTACACGCTTGGCTCCACCTACCAGCAACAGTTCAACTTCTCAGAAGCTCTCCCTGTCATTAACGCCCGCAAACAAATCGTATTGGGTACAGACAAAGGTTTTCTGGAAATTTCTCCCGATAAGATGCGAAAAAGTACCTATGTACCCCCTATCGTATTTACCGGATTTAAAATACAAGGGCATCCGGCAGACCATCCAATCGACAATCTGAAAGAACTGGAACTGAAAGCATCCCAGCGGAACGTTACTTTCCAGTTTGCCGCACTCGATTACGTAAATCCCGACAATATACTTTACGCCTATCGCCTGCAAGGGCTGGAAGACGAATGGAATGAAGTCGACAACAACCGTTCCGCCAGCTATATCAATCTGCCGGCAGGACAGTACCAATTACAAATCAAATCGACCAACAGCGACGGAGTATGGACCGACAACATACGTACGCTATCCATCCATGTACTCCCGACATTTTGGGAAACCTATTGGGCATGGCTACTCTATTTCATTCTGTTTGTCCTGTTCACCGCCACCATTGTATATGTTCTGTTCTATATTTACCGTCTGCGCCACCAAGTAGACATGGAACAGCAACTCGCAAATGTCAAGCTACGTTTCTTCACCGATATTTCCCACGAACTGCGTACTCCGTTGACCCTGATAGGCAGTCCGGTTACAGAAGTCCTGGAGAATGAGCCCCTGTCTCCCACTGCCCGCGAGCACCTGACCCTTGTGCGCAGGAACACAGAACGGATGCTCCGACTAATGAACCAGATACTGGATTTCCGCAAAATACAAAATCAGAAGATGAAGCTGTTAGTGGAAAACACAGACCTTATTCCGCTCTTGCAGAAAGTGATGGACAGTTTCCGGCTGATAGCCAAAGAAAAGGAGATTGATTACCGGATGCAATCTGCGACCGAATCCGTTTTCGGTTGGATAGACCGGGACAAATTCGAAAAGATATTCTTTAACCTGCTTTCCAACGCATTCAAATATACTCCCAACGGCAAAGCTATCACAGTCAAAGTTACGCCACATAAAGACACGATAGACATCGAAGTGGCAGACGAAGGAATCGGAATCGCAACGGAAAAGTTGCGTACCCTTTTCCAGCGTTTTGAAACACTGGTAAAGGAGAATATTCTCCAGCCCTCATCGGGTATCGGACTATCACTGGTAAAAGAGATGGTAGAAATTCACCACGGTAGCATCAAAGTAGACAGCCAGCCCGGTGTGGGCAGCCGTTTTACCGTAACCCTGCCTCTGCAAAAGCAAGCTTTCGAGAAAGATACGCAAGCGGAATTCATATTGAACGATGCTCAGTCATCCTCTCCGACTGCCACCGATGAAGACACAAAAGGAACAGATGCAAAAGAGACTTATGA
>ERZ1106939.187-NODE-187-length-53320-cov-23.873425_pt1 | contig 53320 bp, 41 predicted proteins | sample MGYA00403669_ERZ1106939 | MGnify/ENA primary metagenome ERZ1106939 (study PRJEB35170, sample SAMEA104062447) | human gut metagenome | biome: human gut; feature: human-associated habitat; material: faeces | place: Denmark | collected 2012-09-28 ...
GCGCAACCGCGCATCGCGCGGCTCTTAGCGCCGAAGATGGGCATCGACCCCTACACCGAAACGGGCAGTGCATGCGTATGTGCCGCAGCTTTTCGCAAAATCAGCTGCACTCTGCCGGGCGGACAGAGTCGTCCACCCATACGAAGCAGAACGATATCGATCGTGATCGGACTTTTTTGACACGCTGAAATTCCCACAGCCCGCAAAGGGGCTGTGGGAATCGATTCGGTACTCAGCCGATGTAGTTGAAGGGGTTAACGTCGGCGCCGTTATAATAGATGGTGAAGTGCAGATGCGGGCCGGTAGACCAGCCGGTGGAGCCAACATAGCCGATAGTCTGTCCCTGCGTGACGTAATCGCCGACGGACACGGAGCAGGACGGCTGGTGGGCATAGAGGCTGGAATAGCCGTCGCCGTGGTTAATCACGACATAGTAGCCCCACGCGGCGGAGTAGGCTGCGGTCGTGACCGTGCCGGACTTGGTTGCAAGGATTGCCGTGCCGGCTGCCGCGCCGAAGTCTACGCCGTTGTGCCAGCTGTACTTTCCGGTCAGCGGATGCGTGCGGTAGCCGTAGGAGTCTGTGACCTGGCACTGATATGGCAGCGGATACAGCCAGCCGCCGGTGTTGGTTGCGCCGCTGGAATTGCTGTTCGAGCCTTTATTGTTGTTCTGCCGGTTCAGCGCAGCGATGCGCTCTGCCTCTTCCTTGGATAGCGCAGCATAATAGGCAGCCTCAGACTTGGCAATCTCATCAGAAAGTTCCGCCTCATTGGCCATGTTCTGCTCATAGTCGGCGTTCATTTCCTCGTAGGCTTTCATCATATCGCCCAAAAGGGTATCCGCCTCAGCGCGCTGATCCTCCAGTTCCTGCTCCTGCTGATCGAGTTCCTCACGCGTCACGTCGAGTTCTGCCATCTGCTGCTCGAGTTCTGTACGCTCAGAAGTAATTTTCTCGGAAACTGCCTTCATCTTATCCATCATCAGCTGGTCAGCCTTGGCGATCTCCTGAATGACGTCGATCTTGTCGAGCAGATCCGAGAAGCTGTTCGCGCCGAACAAAATTGCCCAGTAGGAAATACTGCCCGTCTCCTCCATGGAGCGGATACGGGTCTTATACTGCTCGTTCAGGCGTTTTTCCTCGGCCTGAGACGCCTCGAGTTCGGCCTGCTTATTGGCGATCAGCAGGCTGTACTGCTGCACCTGCTCGTTCAGGTTGCTGATAGATGCCTGCGTCATGCTGATCTGCTGGTCGATATCGGACTTCTTATCGACGAGTGTCTGTGTTTTGGATTGATTTTCTTTGATTTTTGCCTGAAGCGCTTCGCGCTCCTTTTTGAGTTCTGCCTGCTGGCTGCGAAGGCCGGTCAGTTCTTTTTTAATTTCCGAACTGGACGCGGCGTTGACCATGATAATGAGGGCGCTTGAAACAAGCCCCAGCAGCATCACGGCAGCCAGCACCAGGCAGACGATCCGGCGGGCAGAGCCGCTTTTCTTCTGTTTCATAAGTAAGGATACCTCCCGGTATTACACCTTCAGGAACTTCCGAATGGAAAGCAAGCTGCCGAACACGCCCACGAGGAAACCCGTAACCGCATAGGCGGCTGCAACGATCTCAATGACGTCCGTGAACGGTGTCAGGACGAACAACTTGAGCGTGTCCAGCTGTGCGATCTTTGAAAGGACAAAATCGTACAGACCCCATTCAAGGAAAAATCCGACTGCGGCGGCGATGATTCCAATGATAAAGCCTTCGACGACAAAAGGCAGTCGAATAAAGGCGTTCGTCGCGCCGACCATTTTCATGATGGCAATTTCCTCGCTGCGGGAATACATGGCAAGCTTGACGGTATTGGAAATGATGAACAGCGAGACGACAAACAAAACGGAAACGATGATCAAGGACGCAATATTTAGAACATTCTGTACCGTCTGGAAGCCCTCGGCGATTTCAAAGTGGGCAACAACCTCGGCAACGCCCTCGATCTGCGTAAGCTTGTCATAGGTCTGCTTCAAAAGAGAATTGTCCTCGACTGTGACGACATAGCGGTCGCGCAGCGTATCGGGGTCGAGGCCTGCAAACGCATCCGGGTCGTTCAGGGTCTCGACAAAATCATCAAGCGCCTGATCGCGTGAGACGAAGGTCGCGGAGCGGACATTCGTGATAAGGTTGATCTGCGAGCCGACGGATTTGGCCTTGGCCTCGGAATAGTTCTCGTCAATGTAGACAAGCATCTCATTCTCGCTCTCGAGTTCCTTGACCATTGCGCTGGTATTATAAAGGATGAGGCAGAACGAGCCCATGATAATCAGGCACGCCACCGTCACGCAGATTGCCGCGAAGGACATGAAGCCGTGCAGAAACACGCCGCGGAAGCCCTCGCGCAGTAAGTAACCGATGTTATTCTTCTTCATTGAGATAATACCCGTCCATTCCGTCGCTGATGATCCTGCCCTCGTTGATGGCGACGACACGCTTCGTAAAGCGGTTGACAAGCTCCCGCTCGTGCGTGACGACCAGAACCGTGGTGCCGAGGGCGTTGATCTGTTCGAGCAGCATCATAATTTCGAGTGAGCGCGCCGGGTCAAGGTTGCCCGTGGGCTCATCGGCGATGATGACGCTGGGATTGTTGACAAGCGCTCTTGCGATGGCGACACGCTGCTGCTCACCGCCAGACAGTTCGTTCGGAAGTCGGCGGCCCTTTGTCTCCAGTCCGACCAACTCGAGCACATACGGCACGCGCTTCTGGATCTCCTTCTCCGGCGCGCCGATCACGCGCATGGCAAACGCGACGTTTTCATAGACGGATTTGTCGCTGATGAGGCGGAAATCCTGAAAGATAACGCCGAGCGTCCGGCGCAGATACGGCACGGCACGGCTGCGAAGCTTTTCGACGGCGAAGCCGTTGACAAGCGCGCTGCCGGAGGTCGGGCGCAGTTCGGCGGTCAGGATCTTGATGATGGTGGATTTGCCGGAGCCGGACGGGCCGACCAGAAAGACAAATTCGCCGTCGTCGATCTTCATGGAAATGCCATTCAGCGCGATCGTACCGGTGTCGTAGGTTTTATGCACATCCTGTAATTCGATCATGTTAAACTCCGATTTTCAAAGCATTGCGCGGATCAGATCAGTCTGTTCTCGCGCGAGACAAGATACTTCTTGACCATAAGGGCGACCTTGAAGATGATCGCGTCATCAAACTCGCGCAGGTCAAGGCCGGTAAGCTTCTTGATCTTCTCAAGACGGTATACCAGCGTATTTCTGTGGACGAACAGCTTGCGGGACGTTTCGGAGACGTTCAGATTGTTCTCAAAGAACTTATTGATCGTGAACAGCGTCTCCTGATCGAGCGTGTCGATAGAGTTCTTCTTGAACACTTCTGACAGGAATATCTCACAGAGCGTCGTCGGAAGCTGATAGATCAGGCGTCCAATGCCGAGATTTTCATAATTGATGATTGTTTTCTCCGTCTCAAAGACCTTGCCGACCTCAATGGCAACCTGCGCCTCTTTATAGGCGTCGGCCAACTCGCGCAGATGACCTGCGACAGTGGAAATGCCGATCACGGTTTTGACAAACAGTTCGGACCGGAGCGTCTGCTCGATGGTCTGGGCCGTCTGCAGAAGTTCGGCCTTTTCCGTACCTGGTGCGATCTGCTTGACGACGGCGATGTCTGTCTCGTTGATGGACAGAACAAAATCCTGCTGCTTATCCGGGAACATGCCGGAAAGCACATCGACGGAGGCAACGTCCGCCCGGCCTACCTGCCGGATGAGGAACACAGCGCGCGGCGCGTCGGTGACAAAATGCAGTTCCTTCGCACGGATATAGATATCGCCCGGCAGGATATTGTCGGTGATGATGTTCTTGACGAAGGTTCCCTTGTCGTGCTTTTCCTCATAGTAGGTCTTCGCACCATTGAGCGCGACGTAGGCCATGACGCACAGGCTCTTGGCGATCTCATCATCGCCCTCGGCAAACACGGCATAGTCAAAATAGGCACTCCAGGAAACAAGCGGCTTGAAGGTCTTTTTATCGACAACGACAATGGAATCCGGGGCGCTGTTAAGCTTGATCACGGCCTCGGGCCATTTTTCCCCGATGCGTGAGGTATCGCTGCAGGAGATCACGGTGCTGTCGGCGTCGATCACGCCGATCATGCGGTCGGTCGCCTCCTTCATCTGAACGATCACACTCTGAAAAACACGGCTGGACATAATACGCCCTCCCTATTACAACTTGCTTTTTACACAAACAACCATTGACATAATACTACGTTTTCGGCAGAAGCGCAAGGTCTTTTTGACATTTTATTTGAAAACAGCCATCTTTTTTTGTGGCATTTTCATAGTTTTTCGTCATTTGCTCCAAATTCAGGGGGTTTGCCTCTCAAAATATGCAAGTTTTTTCTTCCGTCAAAATCACAAGATGTTCCGGAGAAGACCTTCGGCTTCCACAATATTCAGTTCTTTTGTCTGTCCGAGCGGCAGATCTCCGAGTGTCAAGCCGCCCTCGGCCTCGCGGCGCAGATATGTCACCGGACAGCCCCGGCTGGCAAGCATTCGGCGCACCTGATGGTACTTTCCCTCTTGCACGCAAACGACCGAGCGCCCGTCAGACAGCGGTGTCAGCTTTGCGGGCAGGCAGTGCAGGCCGTCGGCAAGCACCAATCCCTGTGCGAACGCGCGCACGTCCTCAGGCCCTGTCCTGCCCTCATGTTCGGCGTAATAGCGCTTCCAGACGCCGTGACGTGGAGAAAGAATGCGGTGGGCAAGATCGCCGTCGTTCGTCAGCAGAAGCAGGCCCTCGGTATCCTTGTCGAGCCTGCCGACAGGCATGACGCCGAGTTTTCTGTACACCTCCGGCACAAGTTCCATGACAGTCTTCGCCTTCGGATCGTCGGCCGCGGTCAGATAACCGGCTGGCTTATGGAGCATAATGAGAACCGGCCCGCGCAGGCGCACCGGCTCTCCGTCCACCGTGACGCAGACCACCGTTTCGTCAAACTTCCGGCTCTCGTCGGTCACAACCGCTCCGTTTACCGCCGCGCGGCCCGCACGGATGATCGCGCGCAGTTCTTTTCGGCTGGCGACGCCCGCTTCACTCAGAATTCTGTCCAGTCTCTGCATACGGCTGCTCCTGTCATAAATCAAATCGGTCTGCATAGGTTGTACCATGCAATCAAATAGATTGGAGGAATCGTTCCATGGTCATCATGACGGCGAAAGTCCCCAAAAGAAGGCTGCTGCTCATCGTACTGCTGCTCATCGCGGCGGCAGTCGTGCTGGCGCTCTGTCTGCACGGCGCGGGCAGCGAAACGGAAAAGCCCACAAAAAGCAGCGCGCAGGGTGCAACGAACGAGGCGCGCATTGCCTTCCTCGAAGGCTATGGCTGGCAGGTCGAGCCGGAGCCGGTCAAGACCCAGCAGGTCACAGTCCCGGCTGATCCCAGCGAAGTATTCCTGCGCTACAACGAACTGCAGGTCTCGCAGGGCTACGATCTGCTGCAATACAGCGGCGAGGAACTGACGCGCTATGTCTATCGGATCACAAACTATCCGGACGAAGCCGGCGTCTATTACGCAACGCTTCTAGTCAAGGACGGTCAGATTGTCGGCGCAGACGTCGCCTCCAGCGCAAAGACCGGCGTGATGCACGGCTTGAAAATGCCGGAGTGATTCTACCCCCAAAGCTGCTCCTTATCATGCACCGCATGACAAGGAGCGGTGGCATTTGCAAAGCAAATGCCGGAGGGAATTTATTGCAAAGTTCGGGGTGCCCCGAAATTTGCGACGTTCGCATCCCTTCAGACCCTTCGGGCCAGTTCCCCTTGTGTCGTCCAAGGGGAGCCTTGGGCGCATTCAGATTCATCAGAGTCACTTACATCCACAACGGCAGCACTTCAATCCCCTGTTGTTCGGCGCGGCGGACAGTAGCGGCAGTGCCGCTGGGGGTGCCGTCGTAGACGGAGATGAGCAGCTGCGCGCGGCGGAGCATTTCGTGGTTGCGCCGGAGCATGCAGCCGGGGCTATAGTGATCCTCCAGCACCTCAACCTGATCGCAGGCGGCGAGCAAAGCCCAATAGCGCGTGCGAGACGCAGCATCCCATCCGTCCGGCTGCGACGGGCATGGGACGAGCGCACACAGCCGCGCGTTCTGCGCGCCATCTGCCCTTGCGGCCAGGACGGCCTCGGCAAAATACTGGTCGCAGCCGCGGGCCATACCGCACAAGAAGGTATGAAAGCCCCGGTCATAGACCTCCCGCACCGTGCGGCGCAGGAGCGTCTTGAGTGCGGCACAGCGCGCATCATCTTCGTTCTGCCCCCATGGCAGGCGCTCCGGCCGGTGGCCGGTAAAGGCGCAGATCACAGGCTTTCACTCTCTTTCCCGTTTATTTTCCACAGTATATCAGAAAAATAGCCTCTTTACAAGCGGCCTGCACCGTGCTACTATAATGCTACAAATTGAATCGATCTTCAGGGCAGGGTGCAATTCCCGACCGGCGGTAGAGTCCGCGAGCGCAAGCTGAACCGGTGTGATTCCGGTACCGACAGTACAGTCTGGATGGAAGAAGATTTCTGTGCGGTCACTAGAGCAATCTGGACCGTCTGTTTGCAGCACCTGAAGTTCGTTTCAGGTGCTTATTTTGTTTGCAAAGGATGGTCTTCCATGAAAACACTATTCTCCTCGATCTCGGAAAATGTTCAATTTGTGCTGCTCTGCCTGGCAGTCACGGCGGCGGTCGTGCTGCTGGCATGGGTCGGCGAGAAGCTGGTGATGAAAAAGCGCCACCGGCTGAGCACCGCACACACCATCACGACCGTCGGCATGCTGGCAGCGATCTCAGGCGTTCTGATGGTCATCGAACTGCCGCTGTTTTTTGCGCCGCCGTTTTATAAGCTTGATTTCAGTGAACTGCCGGTTCTGATCTGCGCGTTTTCGCTGGGCCCGGTTGCAGGCGTGGTCTGCGAGTTCCTGAAGGTTCTGATTCATCTGTTGCTCAAGGGCACATCGACAGCGTTCGTCGGCGATCTGGCGAACTTCCTCGTCGGCTGTTCGTTCGTGCTGCCCGCGTCGATTTTGTATCAGAAGCTGTTGAGCAAAAAAGGGGCTGTCGCGTCTCTGGCGCTTGGCACGGGTGTTATGACCGTGTTTGGAAGCTTTTTCAACGCGTGGTTCCTCATTCCGCGCTTTGCCGTGATGTACGGTCTGCCGCTCGATGCGATCATTGCCATGGGTACACAGGTCAACGGTGCAATCACCGATCTTTCCACGCTCGTGCTGCTGGCTGTCGTGCCGTTTAATCTGCTCAAGGGCGTGCTGGTGTCGGTTTTGACGTTCTTCCTGTACAAGCGCGTGGAGCGGCTGTTTTTCCGAAAAAAGCAGCCGGAATGACGCCCTCGTCCAAGTGTCTTTAATACTATACAAAATTTCTGTTCTGCCCAATCTTCATAAATCTTTAACATTCTTCCGCTTGTTTTTTGCGTAGATTTCGGGTACTATTTTCTTTACTAATGATTGGGGTATTTGGATATGAAGGAAAAGAACCGTCAGAAGCGGCTGCGGCTGCTCGCGGAAGCAAAAAAAAAGCCCGCCGTATTTACGGTCTATATCATTCTGCGTCTGGTTGTCGTGGCAATCCTCGTCTCGTCGATCCTGCGCGGCGAATATGAAAACGCGGCAATCTGCCTGCTGGTGCTGTTTTTGTTTTTGCTGCCGCTGTTTGTGCAGAAAAACTTCGGCATCGAGTTGCCAAGCACACTGGAGATCATCATTCTGGTGTTCATCTTCGCTTCGGAAATTCTGGGTGAGTTGGGCTGCTTTTTCATCAATGTCCCCAACTGGGATTCCATCCTCCACACAACGACGGGTTTTTTGTGCGCAGCGTTCGGCTTTGCACTCATCGATATTCTGAACCGGAATGACAAGATCAAGTTCCAGCTGTCCCCTATTTATGTGGCGCTTGTCGCGTTCTGCTTCTCGATGACCATCGGCGTTCTGTGGGAGTTTTTTGAGTTCAGCGTGGACAGGCTGTTCCACATGGATATGCAGAAGGACACGATCGTGCACACAATCTCGTCTGTTATGCTTGACCCGACGAACAAGAATATTCCCATTACGATTGACAACATCACCTCCGTCGCCGTCAATGGACAGGATCTGGGCTTTAACGGCTATCTCGATATCGGCCTGTACGACACGATGGAGGATCTGTTCGTCAACTTTATCGGCGCGCTGACGTTCAGCGTGTTCGGCTATTTCTATATCAAGCACCGCGGCAATGGCCGCATCGCCAAGGCGTTCATCCCCACCATCACGGAAACCAAGAAGGAGTCAGACCATGCGCAGCCATCCGAAAAAGCAGTGGAAGATCGGGACAGTTGAAAACTGCCGCCATCACTGGTATCTTCTCATCTGGATCGCTTATCTCGTCCTGTTTTATATTGCCGAGCATGTTGTGACCGACCATTACTGGGTATCGTATCTCCCGCTCGACGATAAGATCCCCTTCTGCCGGTATTTTATCATCCCCTACTGCATGTGGCACCCGCTGCTGTTTGCCATGACGCTGTACCTCATGTGGTACGACGTGCCCGCGTTCAAGCGCTTCATGGTGTATATCGGCCTTGGCTTCGGCGGCTCGATCCTGTTCTGCCTGATTTTCCCGAACGGACAGGATCTGCGCCCGACGGAGTTCGCACAGCACGATTTCTTCATCTGGCTCGTGCAGCGCATTTATACCGCTGACACCAACACGAACGTCCTGCCCAGCATGCACGTCATCGGCTGCGCGGCGCTGACACTGGCCTGCTTTGACTCGCAGCCGCTCTGCAAGCGGCATTTGCAGTGGGTCGCGCTGCCGCTGGGTCTTCTGATCTGCGCATCGACGGTGCTTGTCAAGCAGCACTCGATCCTTGACGTGTTTGTTGCCATCCCGGTAAGCGTCATTTTATACTTTATTGTATACCACAAGACTTTCCGAACCATGCGGCAGACAGCATGACATCTTTTCTGAAAAAGCGCGGAAACCCGCGCTTTTTTCTTGACTTTTCTAAGAAATTATGAGATTTTAACAAAACTTCACTGAAAAGGCTGTGTTGATTATTATGAGTATACTGGAAATTCTTCTGCTGGGTATCGGCTTGTCGATGGACGCGTTTGCCGTATCGATCTGTAAGGGCCTTTCGACGAAAAAGCTGCAGATCAAGCACTATCTCATCATCGGCGCATGGTTCGGCGGTTTTCAGGCGCTGATGCCGACCATCGGCTACTTTCTGGGCTCGACATTCGAGCAGTACATCACGGCCTTCGACCACTGGGTCGCATTCGTGCTGCTGGCTGCTATCGGCGCAAACATGATCAAAGAAAGCTTTTCCAAGGAAGAATCCGAAACAAACAGTTCTTTTGCTTTCAAAACGATGCTGTTGATGGCACTGGCCACAAGCATCGACGCGCTGGCTGTCGGCATCACGTTTGCGCTGCTGCCGGATGTCAACGTGCCGCTGGCCGTCTGTCTCATCGGCGTAACGACATTCGTCTGTTCCGCCGCTGGGCTCAAAGTCGGCAATCTCTTCGGCCTGCGCTATAAGGCAAAGGCAGAACTTGCAGGCGGTATCATCCTAATTCTGATCGGCCTCAAGATCCTGCTCGAGCATCTGGGCGTAATCAGCTTCTAATTTTCAACTCCGGCAGGACTTTCCTGCCGGAGTTTTTCTATCAGCATGCGGCATACTCCTCTGAAAGGGGAGGTTTGGGTGCAGCCGTATAACGACCAGCCAGATTTGCCGGGAAGCTTTTGCTCTGCTGGATTTTCCGCGCTGGAAAACCCGAAAGAAATATGCTATGCTGGAACTGTAAAAGCAGACAGGAAGGAATGCGAATCATGATCTGCAAGGACTTTCAGGGGCTAAAGCTTTCGCAGCTTGGATTCGGCACGATGCGGCTGCCGCTGCGGGAGGACAGATCCATCGACGAGGGGCAGACCGCTGCCATGACAGCGGAGGCGATTGCGAAGGGCGTCAATTACTTTGACACCGCGTGGCCGTATCACGGCGGCAAATCGGAGACAGTCATCGGCGAAATTCTGAAGCAGTATCCGCGCGAAAGCTTCTATCTGGCCGACAAATTTCCCGGACATCAGATCGCGCCCAGCTACGACGTGAAGGCCGTGTTTGAACATCAGCTGGAAAAGTGCGGCGTGGGGTATTTCGATTTCTACCTGCTGCATAACGTCTATGAAAATTCCATTGCCGTCTATGAAGACGAGCGCTGGGGCATTCTCCCATATCTGCTGGAGCAGAAAAAAAACGGACGTATCCGCCATCTTGGCTTCTCGACCCACGCAGGCGTGCCCGCGCTGGAGGCATTTCTGGAAAAGCACACAGACGAGATGGAGTTCTGTCAAATCGAACTGAATTATCTCGACTGGACGCTGCAGCAGGCGAAGGAAAAGTGCGAACTGCTGAACCGGTATAACATTCCCATCTGGGTCATGGAGCCGGTACGCGGCGGAAAGCTGGCGAATCTGCCCGCTGCTGCGCAGGAGAAGCTGCGCGCGCTGCGGCCGGATGCCTCCGACGCGTCCTGGGCGCTTCGCTGGGTGCAGGAGATTCCCGGCGTGACGATGATCCTCAGTGGTATGTCCAACATGGCGCAGATGCAGGATAATCTCGCCACGTTTGACCATCCCGAACCCCTCAGTGCCGAAGAGCAGGCGCTGCTGCTGGAGATCGCGGAGGGCTTCAAGTCCGCCGTCCCGTGCACGGCCTGCCGCTACTGCTGCGACGGCTGCCCGCAGGAAATTGACATTCCGCAGATGCTGCGTGTTCTGAACGAGCTTCGCGTCGTGCCGTCCACGAACGCGATCATGGCGGTCGAAGCCCTGCCGAAGAGCCGGCAGCCGCAAAGCTGCCTCGGCTGCGGCGCGTGTACGGCGGTCTGTCCGCAGAAGATCGATATTCCCGGCTGCATGCAGGAACTGACCGAGCGCATCGCAAAGATTCCAAGCTGGATTGAGATCAGCCGTCAGCGCGCGGCGGAGCAGCCGTAAATTATTAAATTATTTGTGAATTCTTCTTTTTCGTGATGATTTTCTTATGCGGCGTGTATATAATGAGTACTTGAAATCTTAAGAGGATTTTCAGAAAATCTTCATCTTCGGCAGGTGTTCATTCGTCATGCTCTATGTGTTCCTTGCGCTTGCGCTGCTCTCCGGCTGCGCGTTGACGTATGCCGCGTCCGGCTTTGCCTCGCTCGCGGCGGTATGGCAGGTTCCCGTGTTTTTCCTCGGCAGCTTTCTGGCTCTCGTGGTGCTGTTTCTGCTGGTCGTGCTTGTCTCGTGTCTGTTTGTCGATCCGAAGAAGCTGCTGGAAAAGCCGAGCGGCTATTTTCGATTCCTGCTCAACGAGTTCTGCCGGATCGCGCTGGCGCTGGGCGGCGTCCACGTCAATGTGACAGGATTGGAAAAGGTTCCGCGGGAAAGCCGCTTCCTGCTGGTCAGCAACCACCGGTTCGCGTTTGACCCCATCGTGTTCTACGCCGTTATGCCGTGGGCCGAATTGGCTTTCCTGTCCAAAAAGGAAAATTTCTCGATTTTCATCGTCGCACAGGTCATGCGTGAGGTGCTCTGCCTGCCGGTTGACCGGAATAATGACCGTGAATCGCTCAAATCCATTCTCAAGGCTATTCAGTTTATTAAGGACGACAAAGCCTCCATCGCCGTGTTCCCGGAGGGCGGGACGAACAAAACAGCAGCTCCGCTTCTCCCCTACCGCAGCGGTGTATTCAAGATCGCACAAAAGGCAAATGTCCCCATCGTAGTCTGTTCGCTGGTCAACTCCCGTGCGATTCTGCACAACATGTTCCGCAAGCACACAGAGGTCTGGCTGGACGTTCTGGACGTCGTTCCCGCAGAGGAACTGGCCGGGAAAACGGCTATCGAGGTTGGTGAACGCATCCACGCAGTCATGGAGGCCGGGATCGTCGCCCGCGAGAAGGAGCAGGGACTGCGTGCATAAACCGGCCCGAATCCTCGTTTCCCCTTTACATCCAGCACGTTTTCCTGTATAATATGTTCCGACAATTTTGAAAAGTGTGGGAAAAACATGATTGAATTCGATGAATATAAGGTAAAACTCAACAATATCCGCCCCAAGCTGGACGCGCTGGCGGACTCCCTCGGCATTGAAGCTGCAAAGGAGGAAATTGACCGCCTGCACGCGCAGATCGACTCCGAAGGCTTCTGGGACAATCAGGAGATTTCGCAGAAGGTCATGAAGCAGAGCCGGACACTTGAGGCCAAGGTCGCACGATATGAAAAAATGTGCAGCCAGTGGGACGACCTGTATACGCTCTGCGAGTTGGCGCTGGAGGACAACGACGACTCCATGCTCCCTGAGTTGACCGACGGCTATGCCCAGCTGGAACAGGAGATGGAAAACGCACGGCTCGAGACGCTCCTGTCCGGCGAATACGACAACAATAACGCCATTGTCTCGTTCCAGGCCGGTGCGGGCGGCACCGAGGCGCAGGACTGGGCCTCGATGCTCTACCGGATGTACACGCACTGGACCGAGCAGCACGGTCTGACCTATAAGATTCTCGACTATCTCGACGGTGACGAGGCGGGCATCAAATCCGCCAGCATTCTCATCGAGGGAGAGAACGCCTACGGCATGCTCAAGAGTGAGAACGGCGTCCACCGCCTCGTGCGCGTGTCCCCGTTCGACGCAAACGCCCGCCGCCAGACGTCCTTCGCGGCGGTCGAGGTCATTCCGGAAATCACGGATGATTCCAAAGACGTCGATATCCGGCCCGAGGATATCGAAATGCAGGTTTACCGCTCCTCCGGTGCAGGCGGACAGCACATCAACAAGACCAGTTCCGCCGTGCGTCTCATCCACAAGCCGACCGGCATTGTTGTCTCCTGCCAGACGCAGCGCGACCAGTTCCAGAACCGTGAAACATGTATGCGCATGTTGCGCTCGAAGCTGATTGAGATCAAAGAGCGTGAGCATCTGGACAAGATCTCTGATATCAAGGGCGCACAGCTGAAGATCGAATGGGGCAGCCAGATCCGCAACTACGTCTTCATGCCCTACACGCTCGTCAAGGACACCCGGACGGGCTATGAAACGTCCAACGTCAACGCCGTCATGGACGGCGCGCTCGATGGCTTCATCAACGCCTATCTGACTTGTCTTGCCACAAATACATGGGTCACAAAGAGTTGATTTTTGCGGAAAACAGCAAATATCTACTTGCATTCACATCTGAATTGTGATATGATTTTCTAGCTGTTTGAAACAGCCTGATAAAATATGATCTCGGCGAGCCGTCTGCCGGCGAAGGGCGGCAAATGGTTTGGAGGAATTTTCATGAACGCTCTGCACACGATTTTAACGATCATTCAGGTCATTCTGGCCGTCGGCCTCGTCGTCATCGTGACGATCCAGTCCGGCAAGTCCGCAGGTCTGTCCGGTGCGATTGCCGGCGGTAACGGCGACACTTACCTTGGCAAAAATAAGAACAAGGGTCTCGACGCAAAACTCGCCCTCGCCACCAAATGGGTCGGCGGCGTGTTCATCGTCCTGACGTTGGTTCTGAACCTGTTCTGATTTTTTCATCAATAAAGCCGCCGCTCTGCAATGCAGGGCGGCGGCTTTTCCGTATGTCTAAAACAGGCAAAAGATTCTGTCTGTCGCAGCGGTCGCCGACTAACTCAGGCGGCTGCGGTATTCATTGGCGCTGAGACCAGTCAGCTTTTTGAAGGTACGGGAAAAATGGCCGCTGTCGGAATAGCCGACGAGATCAACGATGTCGCCGATTTTAAGGCTCGGGTCTGCCAGCAGTTCCTTGGCCTTTTCGATGCGGACGGAATTGAGCAGATCATAATAGCTTTTTTCCGCGTATTTGTTGATCAGCTTGGACAGGTGCCACTGTGAAACGTAGCAGTAATCCGCGACCTCCTGCAGGGAGAGTTTTTTTGCATAGTTCTGCTCGATATACGCGATGGCCTTTTTCACAATGAAGCTTGTGGCCTGCTTGTCAGGCAGACCGTCGTCGGGATTTTGCTCCGCCCCCTCTGCGCCGCCAAGCCGCTCGGTCATGGTGCCAAGCGCCTCGTGCAGTTCATCCATCTTCGATGGCTTGAGCAGATACCGGCACACGCCGAGACGGATGGCCTCCTGTGCGTAGGAAAAATCACGGTAGCCGGTCAGCACAGCGATCTGCATAGCCGGAAACTCGCTCTTGAGCCCGGCAAGCATTGTCAGCCCGTCCTGATCGGGCATGCGGATATCGGTAAAGACGATATCCGGCCTTGTGCTTCGGATCATAGCCGCGCCGGAAGCGGCGTCATACGCCGTCCCAACAACCTCACAATGATATTCCGCCCATTTAACGACCCGGCGGAGGCCCTCGACGATGATCCGCTCGTCGTCGATCAACACGACCCGGTACATACTCTCATCCTCTCTCAGTTCAGGCGCATGGCCTGTTCAACTGCGTCACGGGCCGAGATGCGGCCCGTAACGATGTTTGGAATGTTGGAAAACAGACTGCTTCTGGCCTCCCCGGAAAGCGCATCCTGCACAGCCCCGACATATTTTGTGACCGCTGCGTTCATCTGTGCGGCAGAACGGTAAAGCGAGTTGCCGTCCGCAGACGCGGGCGGCGCGGCGAGCGCCGTTGTCTCGGTCGTTACGAATTGCTCGATCACCGCATCAGAGGTCAGCTGCGAAACGAACGCGACTGCCGCTTCGCGTTTATCGGGGTCGTCCCACGCCTTGCGCGTGATAAAGTAGCCGGTCGAAATACCGCCGACCGTCTCGGTCGGCAGGCGGCCTGCCTGCGCGGGCACATAGCAGACGGCAAAATCGTCCAGCCGGTCCGCGTAATTTTCCGAGAAAAAGCCGACCTTCCACGACCCATCAAGCAAAAACGCCGCCTCGCCGTCTCCGAACATGGCAACCGTCTCTGCATCGCCTGCGGTGAGGGTGTTCTCTGCAAAAAAGTCCTGCCCGTAAAGCAGTTTGAGGTCTTCCAGCCCCGCAATCCATGCCTCAGATATGCTGTCATTTACCAACGCACCGTTCTCGTCTATCTGCGGCAGCTGAAGATGCGCATCCACACCGCCCCGGTTGAGTACGGCAAATTCAAACCAGTAGTGCGGCATCTCGATCAGAGAGCATGCAATGGGCGTGAGCCCATTGCTGCGGATCGTCTGACAATCCGCAAGGAACTGCTCCCATGTATAATCCGTGCCCGGCAGCGCGATGCCGCAGCGCTCCAAAACCGCTTTGTTGACAAACAGGCTTTCCCAATAGCCCATAACCGGAACGGCGTAGCATTTGCCGTCGGAGGCAACAGGAAGCTTTGCATCGTCCATGTTTTTTGCATAATTCGGATACTCGGCACGAATCTCGTCCAGAGGCACGACCTTTCCCGCTCTGACAAATGGCTCTGCATCCGCATTGGTGAAGAAAAAGAGCACGTCCGGTTCAGAACCCGTCTCAAAATCCGTCAGGACCCGGGCTTTCCATTCCTCGCTGGACACATCGGAGCCATCGGACACCAAATTTCCGGTCGAGGCCTCGTAGGCCGCGACGGCAGCTTCAAAATTCCTGCGGTTGCCGTCCTCGCTGCCGAAGGAGGTCACGACCCGCAGCGTCACGGGTTCCGTCTGCGGCGCCTGTTCCCTTCGTGCGCAGCCGCATAGCAGCATCAGTGCCGCAAGCAGAAGCCCAATCATCTTTTTCATTGTGCGTTCCTCCCCGCGCCGTGCGGCGCACTTGTGCTTCTTTTATTTTACTGCATTTTCCGCGTCCGGGTAAGGGGTATCGTTGCGCTTTCTTGCCTGTTGTTGGCGTTCGTTGTCTGTCGTTGCCGCATCCGCCGCCTGCGGCAGCACAATCCGCGCCAGAATTTTTCCGGGCTGCGGGGCTGTGATGGTAAAGCTGCACTGCTCACCGTAAAGAAGCCGCAGCCGCTGCGCCACATTGCGAACGCCCACGCTGCCGCGCTGCGGCCCGGCGGGACCTGCCGGACTTTGCAGCGCATCCTGGATGCGCGCCCAGCCGTCCGGTGTCATTTCTCCGTCGTGCTCGATCTCAAAGAGAAGTCGGCCATCTTTCTGCGGAACTGCGCGCAGGCAAAGTTCGCCGCCGCGCCGCGACAGATCATGCTCGACCGCGTTTTCCACGATTGGCTGGAGCATCAGGCGCGGGATGCGCACCGGAAGCATCGCCTCGTCGATCTCGCGCCGGAGTGTCAGCCGGTCGCCCAGCCGCTCCTTTGTAATGTACAGATAGGCATCGACATATTGCAGTTCCTCTGCAAGCGGGATTTGCGCACGCCCGTCGCGGCCGATGGCTGCATCAAGCATGGTTGACAAGGCTTCGATCATGGAGCATACGCGCTCGTTATCGGCCAGCCGCGCTTCCCAGTTGATGATCTCCAACGTGTTATTGAGAAAATGTGGGTTGATCTGCGACTGCAGCGCGCGGATCTTTGCCTGCTGCAGCGCCTGCTGTTCGAGATAGAGGCGTTCAAACTGGCTTTTCAACTCGGAGGACATGGCATTGAACTGGCTGTAGAGCTGCCGGAACTCCGTGTTCGGCGCTTCAGCTGTGATGACATAGCCGCGTTCTCCGTTTTCCACGCGGCGGTTCGCGTCGAGCAAAACCTCCATCGGGCGGTTGACGCTGCGGTTGAAGATCAGCGCGACCAGCAGACTCAGCGGAATGCCCAGCAGCGCAATCCCAGCAATGGCCCACCGGAGCATCGGCATGGTGCTGAGCGGACGCAGCGCAGTCGATTGGGCAGTCAAGAGGAGCGTGTGGCCGTCGCAGTCAATCGGATACTGTCGGCCGCCGGCCGCCGGTTGAGCCTCGGACGCAGCCACGGGCAGTTCGGCGCCGTCGATGCTCACGCCGGTGATCGCCACGTTTGCAATGCCGTAGAGCGACTGGAATACCTCGCTCTTCTCAAGGCCCAGCACCAGCATGGCGTAGGGCGTGAAGTCGTGATCGAGCAGGTTGCGCACCATATAGATCTCATCGTCCACGGTCAGAAAATAAATGCCCGTATCCACACGCTCCAACAGCGCCTGCACCTCGGGATAGACCCGCGCCTTATAGTCGCGCAGCAGATTGAGCCGCGCCGTACCCGGCGCGGCGGCATAGGCGTGAACAGGCTCGTCTGCGCCCACTGAGGAGATGAATACGCAGCGGTAATTGGCGTTCCGTGTAAATTTCTGCGTCAAATACTCCGTCACGTCCTTATAGACGAGCGAACGCGATTCGCTGTAGCTTTGCCGGACGATTCCATCGTAGGAGACAGCCTTGGAATCTTCGATCACAGACAGCAGTCGCAGTTCGACCTGCTGCATGGCGTTTTCCATGCCGAGATCCATCGCCTGCTCGAGATTGCGGTCATTATAATAGTTGACCAGTACGCTGAACATCGTCACGATGATCAGAATCGGCAGAATCCAGCACAAAAGCGTTACCAGCGTCAGGCCGGACCGGATCGATTTCGGGTCATACCGGAGCGTCTTCACAGGCCCACCCCCTTTTTCTTCAGTATAGCATAAACTTCCTTAACCGGCAATGTTGTCAGTTCAAGGCTGTCAATCTTATGCAAAATTCGTTAAAATTCAAACTTGCCCGGCAGGATGCACCGAATCATCGAAAATCCTCGGCGAATTCGTATGCACTTGCCTGCTTGATTGTAGGGGCCGATGCCCACATCAGCCCACTCCCGGCGTTCTGTCAAAAATCAAGCGTTGTGAGTTCCGCACCCCGGTAATAAAAGCGCAGAATCGCCCGATAGTCAAAGCCGAGGCGGGCGATGGCGTCCGCGCCGTACTGGCTCATGCCGACACGGTGGCCGTAGCCGAGCACGTCAAAGCTGAACGCGCCGTCCTCGTACAGAAGCGTAAATCTCGTGGAGTTCAGCCCGAACGCCTTTCGGAGTTGAACGCCGGAAAACGGCCTTCCGCCTGCCGTAAGCGTATCGACACCGCCGCCCGCCGTGCGCGTGACGGATTGCACCCAGCCACCGGGATCGCCGGAAAGCTGTACCGACGCGTCGAGCGCGCGGAGCGTCTCGGCAAATGTCTCCGCCGTCACGCAGATCCGGCTTTCATATTTGGCCGCGTCCTGCTCCCCGGGACTTTCGACCGCCCGCAGATACGGCACATCCGTCCCCCAGACGGCAGCTGCATCCTCCGTCGAGCCGCCGGAGCAGGAAAAATAGACCGCATCGATCAGCCTTCCTTCATAGGTCAGCACCTCGCCCTCCGTTTCCTGGACAGCAGCGGCAGCCTTGTCCCATGCGGCTTTAAAACCGTCTTCATACCGCGCACGCAGATCTTCTATTGTCCGGCAGGCCTGACAACAGGCGCTCTGCGCGCATACATCTGCGTTCTCGTGCTTTCCGCCCGCCGTCTGCCGGCAGGCGAACGTGCGCGCCGCCACCGCCTGCGCCTTGAGCGCTTCCGGCGCGAACGAGGCCGGCATTTCCGACAGCACGACCTGCGTCAGATAGGTATCCAGCGCAGTATCCTCCACAGCTCCGTCCCGCAGGACACGGAGCGTCCGCTCCGGCTCGTCCGCCTGCTTCTGCACGACTACGATCAGCGGCTCCGGCTGTGCCGCCTGTCCTGCCTCCGCCGTCGGCAGCAGCAAAACCGCCGCCAGCGCCAGAAGCCCTGCCTTTGCGATCACCGACATATCAAGCACCATCCTTTCGGACAAGTCTATGCCGCGGCGGAAGACAGTATTCTGATTGACATAATCGCAAATCTTGACACAAATTCTGTTGGGACGTATAATGTATAGAAACATACGAAATTTCTGCTGCATACGGATTGGAGCTTATATATGAAGCATGCTTTGAAAATCATCCTCCCGATCATTCTGATCCTTGCCCTCATCATCGGCGCGTGCTGCTTTTTCCTGATCGCGCGCCGCGATCTGACTGAAAGCATTTTCGTCTACTGGGGCGAGCATTTTTATGAGGCCGGGCGCTATTCCCGCGCCGTTGCGTTCTACAAGGCAGCCATGCACTTTGCGCCGAAGGATGCGGATCTCGCCATTCGTCTGGCTGATGCCTATAAAAAAAGCGGCAACTACACAAAAGCGGAATACACCCTCGTCAGCGCCATCACGCAGATCCCGGACTCAGTACAGCTGTATGTCGCACTTTCCAAGACCTATGTGGAACAGGACAAACTGCTCGACGCAGAGACGATGCTCGGCCGCATCACAAACGACGCCGTTCGGACACAGATCGATGCGCTGCGTCCCGCCGCGCCCGTCATTGAGCCGGAAAGCGGAAATTATTCCGAATACATCGACGTGACCGTTACCGGCGCGTCCGGCACGGTCTACGCCGTGTGCAACAGCGATTTCCCAGCCTCGGAGCAGGATGTATATACCGGCCCCATTTCTCTGGAAGCCGGTGAAAGCAAGATCGTCGCGCTGAGCGTGGCGGAAAACGGCCTTGTAAGCGATGCAGTCTACGCGGGCTATACCGTCGGCAACGTCGTCGAGGAAGTGAAGCTTGCCGACGCCGGGATGGACGCCTATGTGCGTGAACTGCTCGGCAAGACGGCCGGCAGTGCCATTATGTCCGACGAACTCTGGGCCGTTGAGGAATTGGATCTCCCCGATACGGTCGCCTCGCTTGAGGATCTCCCCTATTTCACCGGCCTGCACTCCTTGTCACTGCACCACGGAACGGGATTGGATCTGTCCGTGCTGTCCCAGCTGCCGACGCTGCGGACGCTCGATCTGTCCGGCTGCACGCTCTCGACTGCCGCCATGAACACCATTGTAACGCTGTCGGAACTGACGAGTCTGAACCTGTCCGGCTGCGCTGTGGCGGAGATTGACGCGCTGATCGGCCTGCAAAAGCTGGAAACGCTCGATCTGTCCAACAATACCGTCTCCGATCTGACAGCGCTTTCCGCGCTGCTGGCGCTCAGAGAATTGAATCTGACCAACAATCCCATCACCTCGCTCAGCAATCTCAAAAACTGCACAGAACTCGAAACGCTTTACGCCGGACAGTGCGCAATCACGCGGATTGCGGGCCTTGCCGATCATACGAAGCTTAAAACGCTCGTTCTGTCCGGCAATAAGATCACCGACATTTCCGCGCTGGCCGGCTGCACGGCGATCGAAACGCTCGATCTCAGCGGCAACAGCATTTCTGATATCTCTGTTGTGTCCGGCTTCAAGAAGCTGGTCGATCTCAATGTGAGCAGCAACCAGATCACAGACCTTCCGCAGTTTGACGCAGACACACCGCTCTGGCATGTCGATATCAGCCATAATCAGATTGAAAGCCTTGCCGGTCTGGAAGGAAATCTTGCCGTCAATTTCATCAATGCTGACTATAATCGGGTCAAATCGGTCGCAAAGCTGGAATCGTGCATCATGCTCGTCCGGATGAACCTTTGGGACAACCCCGTGGATGCCGACGAGGTCAAGCAGCTGCAGGATATCGGCATTCTGATCAACTACAACCCCAACTATGTAGAGCCGGAAACAGAATCCTGAGCAAGTACAGCTGGTGCGATTGCCGCTCCCGCACACACCAAGGAACGTTCCCGCACCAGCGCATCATAGAGGAATCGAGTTTTAACGGACTTATGATATACGAAACCGCCCTTCTCAACCGGGAGAAGGGCGGTTTTGCTTACAGATCGTCTGCGTCTTGAACGGGAATTTCGTGCTCGTTCATCGGAAGACCGGTCCAGCTGCCTTGCGGGTCGGTAAAGCTGGGCTGCTGGGCGAAAATCTCCGGCACAAGATCCGGACGGTCTTTTTTGTCGCGTTTTTTCATGCTGCACCTCCTGTCTTTTTCTTTCAGGATGTGCGGCTTTTTCGTTTTTATCCGTGATGATGGCCGTTGTGGTCGCAGGATTCCGGGATGTAATCTTCCTCCTTGGAAAAATCGAGCGTTTCTGGTGCATATGTCCGGAAATCCGTCAGAAACGCTGCATAATCGGCTCGGTCCGTGGGGACAAGCACCATCTGTTCCCGCTCCAGCAGGCGGTCTGCCGCCGTGAAACAGAGTGCATCGACGCGCCTGCGGTTCGATAAAACGTTGTGCATCAGGCAGACATCCTGTATTTGTGAAATATCAAAAAAAATGACTGTACGGGAGCAGAAAACTTCGACTGCCGCCTCCACGCCGTCCTCCGGCGGCAGGACGCGGATGGTGTCCTCGGGAATTAAAATATAGCGGTTCATTCAAACAGCCTCATTTCAGATAGATTCTCGCGCTGCCCGCGTAGGGCTGCACCGTGCCGACGCGCTGTGCGCTGGGAACTGCCGGCTTCAGGGCCGTGAACAGCGCGTCCGCGTCCTCCGGGTCGCAGGCGATAAGCAGGCCGCCTGCCGTCTGCGGGTCGTAGAGCACATCCTGCACAGCAAGTTCAGTGTCTCCCGCATCGACCATCGGCTCTGCAAACGTGCGGTTGCGGTACATACCGGCAGGCAGGATGCCCATGCGGGCAAAATCCAACGCTTCCGGGATCAAGTCGATCGCGGCCGTGTTAATTTCCAGCTGCACGTCGCTGCCGGTCGCCATCTCGGACGCGTGGCCGAGGAAGGAGAAGCCGGTCACGTCTGTGCAGGCATGGACGCGGTACTGTACCATCACGTCGCGTGCAGCCTTGTTGAGCGTCGTCATGAGGCGGACAGCAAACGCTTTTCCATTCTCGGACAGAAGATCAGCCTTTTCCGCCGTCGTGAGAATGCCGATGCCGAGCGGCTTTGTAAGAAACAGCGCGTCGCCAGGCTTCGCGCCGGAGTTCGTGAGGACTTTGTCCGGGTGGACAAAGCCCGTCACGGCCAGACCGTATTTCGGCTCGTCGTCGTAGATCGAGTGGCCGCCGGTGATGAGCGCGCCTGCCTCGTAGACCTTGTCGTAGCCGCCGCGCAGAATATCATGCACAGCCTCCTTCGGCATAGACTCCGGCACAGCCATGATATTGAGGCAGAGTTTCGGCTCACCACCCATGGCGTAGACGTCGGACAGCGCATTTGTTGCGGCGATCTGGCCGAAGGTGTACGGGTCATCCGCAATGGGCGGGAAGAAATCGACCGTCTGCACGAGCGCTAATTCGTCCGACACCTTGTAAACCGATGCGTCATCGCTCTTGTCAAAGCCGACGAGCAGATTTTCATCCTGCCGCACGCGGATATCGCCCAGAAGCTGCGCAAGAATGCCTGCACCGACCTTCGCGCCGCACCCAGCGCACTTTGCAAGCTTTGTCAGCTTGATTTCGTCCCTCATACCTATACCCCCAATATATTTTGTCCCGTTGCGGCGTTCAAAACACCGGTATATTCCAAAATTGCCTGCAGCACACCGCCGCCGATGGCGATGGCCTTGTCCGAGGCGGTCTGACAGTAGGAAATCTCCCCGCGCGGGTCAACGTCGCCGGATTTCATGCCCTTGAACACGGGCGTTCCGTCGGCCAGCATGCCGCGAATGACGCCAGAGATCGTGCAGGCCATCGGCTTGCCGTTCACCTCGCCCGCAATATCGCCCGCCTGTACCGTTGTGCCGATATCCAGCAGCTGATGGAAAATGCCGTCGTCCGGGGCACGCAGCACACGTTCGCCGGTAAAGCCGCCGATGAGGCCGGGAATGTTCGTGTTCGGAATGGGCTCACCGCTGCGGATCACGCGGCCCAACGTGTGTCCGCGCATCGTCTCAATGACCGCGTGGCAGTCGCGCCCGGCGCAGAAGCCGGGGCCGACACCGATGACCAGCGGTGCATCCGTAATCGCCGTGCCAAGGTTTTTCTTTGCCAGAATCGCGTCAACCAGCACATCCGGCCTCAGCCATGCGCGGCACTGTGCCTGCGGGTCCGCCAGAACCGGAATATTGCCGTCAGCCAGAATATGGCGCACATCTGCCTCCGTCGCGGCAAGTTCCGCCGTCACGTCCTCTACCTGATAGCTTCCGTATAAGATCGCCTGCGAAAAGCAGACCGTTCGGCGAATGGCCGTCGGCTGCGGCAGGTCGGTCATAACCACACACAGATGCGACCGGAAAAGCCGGAGCGCGATGCCCGTAGCCAGATCACCCGCGCCGCGAATTAACACAAGCATGCAATCCACCCCTTCTGCAGCGCCGCCATGCACACCGGGCAGTGAAGTCCGGCAGCCAGCGCCTTTGCTGCCTGCTGCTCCGGCTCATTCTCGGTCTGATTGACCAGAACGCGCGTATGCAGCGCCTCCAAATTCAAAAATTTTGCCCACAATTCCGGCGTTACGGTGGTATCCTCGCTTACGTCGAGCGCCTGCGCGGCGATCGGCGCGCGGTGAACGCTTTCGCGCATCGGTCTTCCGAAGCCGGACGCGCCCACAACCAGAATGGTCTGATTCGCCTCCGGGGGAATGACCGGCTCATGCGCCGCATGGGCCTTGAGCGGCAGGCGCTTGGAGCCGTCTGCCTCGACGATGACATAGTCGGCCAGTGCGCAGAGCGTGCGGAACGTCAGTTCCGGCGCAGAGAATTTCCCACTTTCTGAAGCAGAACCCACACAGACACAGTGCGTGCGCGCCAATTCTGCCTCTACCTCCGCCTCAGACGGCGAAACGAGGCAGGGCATATTCTGTTCGGGATAGATATGCGTCGTCGTACACACGATCACGCGTGCCTGCGCGGACAGTTCTTCCGCGAGGCATTCCATAAGCGTCGTCTTTCCGCCGCCGCCGATGATCGCAGTCACGCCGGGCTGGATCTCCAGCGCCTTTTGCAGCTTCACAGAGCATACCTCCCTTTAGCGTCAGCTGACACTGTTATATAAGCATAGCATTCGCGCGCTTCCGCGTCAAGAATATCGGAATATTATTGACAATGACGAATACGGCGTGGTAAGATTCTGATATGGAACAAACTTTCAGACCCGTCCTGACCATTCGGATTTTCGGCGAGGAAAAGTGCTTCGGCCCCGGCGTGGCAGTCCTGCTGCGCAAGGTGCGTGAACTGCATTCCCTGCGCGCAGCGGCCATGTCCATCGGCATGGCATACTCGAAGGCATGGACGATTCTTAAAAACGCGCAGCAGTCACTGGGCTTCAAGCTGCTCGATTCCACAACCGGCGGAAAACACGGAGGAGGTGCCCGTCTCACGCCGGAGGGCGAAACTCTGCTTGACGCTTACGACCGCTACTGTGCAGCGCTCCGCGCTCACGCGCAGACGCTGTTCAACGAAACCTTTGACGGCATTCTGCCGCTCTGACTTTTTTGATTGGGAGGTCATCTTTTGAACATTCAATATATCCATCCGGCCGACCAGCTTGTCATGTTCATGCAGCGCATCTATGACAAGGGCCTGACCACCATGTCCGGCGGCAATCTTTCTATCCGCGACACACAGGGCAACATCTGGATCACCCCGGCCGGCATCGACAAAGGGACGCTCACCCGCAAGGACATCATCTGCGTCCACCCGGACGGAAGCTGCGAAGGTCCGCACAAGCCCTCGTCCGAGTTGCCGTTCCACGAATCGGTCTACCGCATGCGCCCGGACCTGAATGCCGTGCTGCATGCGCACCCGCCCGCGCTTGTGGCGTTCTCCATCGTCCGCAAGCTGCCGGATCTCGATTTGATCCCGTCCGTGCGCCATATCTGCGAACAGATGAAGATTGCAAAATACGCCATTCCCGGCAGCGAGGCGCTTGGCGCGGAGATCGGCAAGGTCTTTGCGCAGGGCTGCGACGCGGCACTGCTGGAAAACCACGGCGTCTGCATCGGCGCGCCGGATATGTTCACGGCATTCCAGCGCTTTGAAACGCTCAATTATACCGCGACACTTGAGGTGCTGGCAAGCAAGCTTGGGAAGATTCATTCTCTGCCGGAGAATGCCTATCATATGAGCGAGACAAACGCGCATACCAAGCTGGACGATTTCATTCCCCGTTCGCACACCTCGGAGGAGTTGGCTGCCCGCCGCGACATGATCACGCTCATTCACCGCTCGTACAAAATGGGGCTGTTTACCGCCACGCACGGCACCTATTCCGTCCGCTTGTCTGACGGCAGCTTCCTCATTACGCCATTTGGCTTTGACCGCGCGTATCTGGAAGAGGACGACCTTGTCCGCGTCAAGGGCGGCATGAAGGAACTCGGCAAGACGCCGTCCCGCGCCGTGCTGCTGCACCAGAAAATCTATGAGCAGCATCCCGATGTCGGCGCGATCCTGCTGGCCCATCCGGTCCACGCCATGGCTTTTGCCGTGACCGATGCAGCGTTCGATGCACGCACCATCCCGGAAAGCTATATCCTCCTCCGCGACGTCAAAACGCTGCCGTATGAGGAGATCTACCGGGAGCCGGATAAAATGGCGGCGGAGTTTGACGTATCTCACCCGGTCGCCATCGTGGAAAACGATTGCGTAATCGTCACCGGCAACTCGCTCCTGCAGGCCTTCGACCGGCTTGAGGTCATGGAGTTGACAGCCAATTCTATCCTCGATTCCCAGAGCCTCGGCAGCATCGTCCACATCAGCGACAGCGAGATCGCCGATCTCAAAACTGCATTCCATCTGGAAGATTGACATCGCTTCCATCGCACATATATGCACAGACTCAGACGCCCGGCTGATTTACAGCCGGGCGTCTGGGCACTATCAGGAATGGCAGCGGCGGAAGATCACCAGCAGCTTGCTTTACAGGTGCTGCTGACCCACCAGTAAGGGGAATTGATCCAGTACTGGAACCTGCTGTTGCTTGACAGCCATGTGGTCATCGAATTATACGATACCGTGATCTGATAGTTCGTATTTCTGTCCAGGTTCAGTTTGATTGACGAACTTGACCAGTTCTTTGTCGTTACCCGGTTGGTATCCATGTTTTTAATTTTAATGGTATAGTTCGGATACATACTGGCCGTTTTGGTGACCCAGCGGAACCAACTCATCTTCTGATAGGAATACTTACATTTGTTCTGCCGCAGCGTGATGGATTCAGAGCCCGGGCGGCTCCAGTTTGCCGTTGTCCTGACATAGATCGTTCTCGAATTCGTGCTGCCGGAGGTCGCAGCACTGGCCGTTACGCTCATCATGGAAATGCAGGTGACCAGAATCAGGAATACTACGATTGCACGTTTTAAATTGTTCTGTTTTTTCATTGTTTCATTCATCCTTTCTTTTTCCGCGAAGTCCATTGTTTTTCGCTATACGCGTTTGTATGCAATGTGTATCTGCATCCGTCTCCCTTCGTCTGTCCGCTGCAGGCTTACCGCAGCGCGCTGTAGATCGTCCAGAAGTTTGTGCTGGCGGAATACTGCTCGATTGCTCTGGCAGAGTTTGCTGCTGCCGCGCTGTTTGCTGCGGTCCGCTCAGAGGCGTCTGCCGAGCGTTCTGCTGCGGCTGCCGTGCGTTCGGCGGCGCTGGCGGAGCGTTCCGACGCGCTGGCGGCTCTTGTGGCCTGATACTCCAGACGGCAGCGATGCAGATACTGGTCGTATTCACGCAGCGCCTCTTTCATGCTGTCAGCCTGTCCGTTCCGGATGTAATACTGGAACATGGCGACAGCCTCCGGATAGAAGTAATCCTCAGGAATGTGGTTCTTCGCGTAGATGCCGCGGTCAGATTCCAGAACCGCTGTGATCTGACGGAAGTCTGCCTGGATTCTGCTGTCCAGCAGATCCGCATCGCGCATAAAGTCCGCCTGCTCCTGCGCCCGCGCTTCCTTGACGACCCGTGACCGGATCAGAAGGGTGCTGACAAACGGGACAGTCGGAACAAGAATAAACGTCAAATAAATGGTGCCCGGGTCCGTTACTCTGAATATCGACAAAACAACCGGCGCGCCAAACAGGCCAAAGACAAGCAGCGAGAGGACGGAAAGCATCGTCAGCATTGTCGCCTTTCCCGGAATGACTGTGGAAATCTTTTTCCGCAGCTGTTCGCTCTCGGCCTTCATCCGGTCGATCTCCTCTATTTTGCCAAACACGCTGTCAACGACAGCCTTGCTCTTTGCCAGACTGTCCAGAAGCTGCGCTCTAATATCAGCGGCGCCTGCCTGTGTACGAACCGCATTCTCATAAGCATTCACGTTTGTCAGTGTCGTTTCCATGTTTTTTCTCTCCCTCGTTTTTTGTTTCCCTTGGTGTGTTTATACTCTAACACAGAAACCCAAGTTTGAACGAAAACGCCGACGAACGACACACTTGCCGCGACGAACGGTATCCGCCGCCCACAAACATCTCGCATGGGCCGGATAAACTGCGTACAGCGCAGAAAAAACGGCATGACCGGAGGATAGCAGCGCATAAGACAGGTTTCACATTTTAAGAGAGAACAGCGTGGCGAAAGTCACGCTGTTCTTCTTTTTGCTGCGTGGTTGACCATCTCGGAAAGAATGCTCTTGGGCAGAAAACCGATACAGGCAAGGCTGATATTCACATCCTGTATTCGATGTCCGCTGCTCTTGTCGGGAGCGCAGACATACATCTTGTTCACAAACTCATGCAGCACGGCGGGCGTCAGTTCCCGCAAGTCTGGATATTTCTTTGCCCGGGGAATGAACTGCTCAATGCTGTCAGCCTCGTCTTCCTGCCGGGCAATCTCCTGCTCCAAGAACTGCATTTTCTCCGCCAGTTCGGCCTGTTCATTCTCATAATTGGCGGACAGCTTTTCAAACCGGCTGTCATTGATTTTGCCGGAGATGTTATCCTCATAGAGCCGCTTGAACAGCCGTTCTAGTTCTTCCATCCTGCACCGTGCCTGCGTGCGTTATCTGCGTTTTGCGGCAAGTTCTTTCTTGAAATCCTCCCTGCGTTTTGCTCCCAGCTTATCACGGAACAGGTCTTCACAATCGGAGATATGCCAAAGCAGGATTTGCAGAAGCTTCCATACACCCTTTTCCAAAATACCCGCAAGGATGAAGTGCGTTTCGCACATGTCTTTTCCCTTCTTGCGGGAGGTGGAGCAGACAAAATGATCCTGCCATTCTTCAAAGTTCTGCATGGTGCAGTAGTACAGCTTTTCTCCGCAGTCAGCACAACAGGCGACGCCGGAAAAGAGATTGTTCTTGCTGGTTGGCACTGGGCAATATGCCGGGATTCATAGGCAGATTACGGGCAGTCCGCCGGGTGGCACAGCCGTCCGTGCAGGGCTTCTGTTCATGCGGCATTCGGAAGACATCACTTCGTCAGCGGCTCCACAGCACAGCTACATTATTTACTTGATGGCAGCCTATCAGAAACATACGTTCGAGTCAATAACAAGCAAATCTGGTGCATACCCACACTGGAAAACAGAGCGTTTCGACTGTCTGCCGAAACGCTCTGTTTTCATTTTTGGGATAGTCCCAAACCCTTATCATCAAAGATTCAAACATACGAAAATCATTCTAATGGCGTTTCTACCGCACTGTATTTCTGTACTCATTTACTGTCTGTCCCGTCCAAACCGTGAACGCTCGCAGGAACGACCCACTCTCCTGATACCCCAGCAGGAACGCAATGTCCTCGGTGGTCATATTGTTGTTGGCAAGGTAAGTTCTTGCCAGCAGTTCCCGTGTATGGTTGAGCTGCTTCTGGAAGTTGGTATCTTCCTCCTGCAGCTTGCGCTGTAACGAGCACTTGCTGTAGCCCAGCTTCTTTGCCACATTGTCGATGGTGCATTCTCCGCTGGGCAGCAACTCCATCAAAGCGCTGCGGACACGGGCGGCGCAGCTATCATCCGTCTCCATCATCGACAGGCGGCGCTTCAACTCCGGCTCAAAGAACTCCCACATGGACTCGTTGCGGCTGATGAACGGCACAAGCGCATTGCGGCTGCAATATGCCGCAAAAATGGGCGGTGAAAATGCTTCGATACCTTCCGACGCCGCCAAACAAATCAGCGTCTGCTCGTCCGGTGAAAGAGCATCAATAGCCCCCATAAAGCGGAAGTATTCCTCCGCCGTCAGACTGGGCGTCTGCCGTGCAAACAGGTCCTCCGGCAGCATCGCTTTTTTCAGCACTTCATCCATCGAAAAGCCCATTCCCGAAAGATAAGTGCCATAGTTTTTGTCAATCAAAAAGTGCTTCAAAATACCACTCCGTCAGCTAAAGTTTTTGATGACCTAATCAAACACCCGGTCTCCAAAAATCTTGTGTGTCCAGACCATCGGCTTTGCGCCAAAACCGATCAGATAACGGGTACGGGGGCGGCGCTTGGTCACCGCTTTACGGATAGTCTTTGCAATCAGTTCCGGCTTGGACAGCATATTGCCGCCGTAATTTTTAATCATACCGTCAGCAGCTTTGTTCGCCATTTCTGCATACGCGCCGCTTGCCGAAGTTTTTTTCAGATTCTCGGCAGCGATGATGCCCCAATCGGTCTTGATGCCGCCCGGCTCCACCACGATCACGTCAATGCCGAAGGGTCACACCAAAACAAATATCATAGAACGCCATCATTCCAGCAATTCACGCCATCCTCATTATATCGGAAAATGCGGACAATTCAAGGAGTACGGCAACAAAAGCGGCATCTCGGCAAGAAGGTAAAGGATGGACATATATTTGCCAAATACGGTGAGTTCAATATCACGCAGGAAAGTACACGCCTGATCCGCTTTGTGCCGCCTCTAGACGGAACAATCCTTCATTTTCTGTCCTAAATCGTACACAAATCCATCCTATCCATCTGCAAAGCCAAACGCAAAAGGAAAAGGGTATGTACCATTAAGGCACATACCCTTTTTGTCAGCAACCCTTGTCCGGCAACTGCCATAGTATTTGTTTCTCAACACCTGTTTTATGGACAGCTGCCCGAGTCACTCTATTTTTTATGAACAGGTCACTTCATCTGCGCAATATCACAGACAATTTCGACACATTTGTCAACGCCGAGCGTGCCGCTGTCGAGGCAGACGTCGTAATTTTCGGCCTCGCCCCAGTTGCGGTTGGTGTAGTGCTTGTAATAGACCTTGCGCTTGCTGTCCTTCTCCTGCAGGCGTTTTTCCATGGGTTTGCTCGTCTCGCCGTAGCGCTCGCGCACGCGGGCAGCACGGTGGGCCATGTCGGAGTGGACGAAAATGTGCAGGCAGTCCGGCTGATCCTTCAGGATGAAGTCCGCGCAGCGGCCAACGATGACGCACGGGCCCTTGCTGGCAAGATCACGGATGACGTTCGTCTGGCAGACGTAGAGTTTATCCGACACGGACATGGTATCGACCAGACCCATCGGGTGCGAGGAGACGGCAATATTAAACAGGAAGCTGCTGGTAACAGAGGCGTATTCACCGATCTCCTCGATGAACTCATGCGAGAAGCCGCTTTCCTTGGCGACCTTATCGACCAGTTCCTTGTCATAATAGGGGATGCCGAGCCTCTCGGCCACCGCCTTACCGATGCTTCGTCCGCCGCTACCAAACTGGCGGCTGATGGTGATGACCTTATTTGTCATAAGAACTCCCCCTTTATTTTGATAACTCCATTATACACCAAAACGGGCGCGTTGACAAATATAAATTTTTATGTACATCAACAGTTTTCGCGGCATGCGGTGTTTTTACAGTCATTCACGGTAAATCCAGCGAAGCAGTTTGACTTACCTCCGGGATACAGCTTTTCAGGGTGCGACATCTGACATATCGTAGAGCGAGGTCTTTCCGTCGCGGGCGCGCTGGACAGCTGCGAGTGCGTAGAATGCCTGCGTGGTGGCAAGCAGATTGCCGCCGTCGCCCTGCGTATGCACGAAGCTGCCGTCGTTCTGCGCAAAGCGCAGCAGTACCTCTTCCAGCGTCTGCCCGTTCTTCACAAACCGTGCATCATCCGGTGAAAGGCCCAGCGCTGTCAGCGCTACGAGCACCTGACTGACCGATTCGCTGCTCTCCGCTCCCCAAGAGAGGAACGCACCGTCTTCCTGCTGCATCTGCGCCAGGCATGAGAGTCCAGCATCTGCCGACGCAGACACGTCCGTGCGGCTGCGGTACCCGGCAAGTGCCTGCAAGGCCATTGCGGTCAGGTCAGGATCCGATGCTCCCCCGCCGAGGCTCCAGCCGCCGTCCGGGTTCTGCTGGGCAAGAATCACATCAACATAGCCGTCGCGTGTTGCCTGCACCGCCGCCTCCGGATCCAGCGGAATTTCATACCCGCCGCAGTCCAACGCCAGCAGCGCGAATGCCGCGCCGTTGACGCCCTGCGCTGTCGTTTTTTTGAGATCTGCCAGCGGCAGGAGCAGATCATAGCCGCCGACATTTCGCGGGTCGCGCCCGATCGCCGTCAGCGCAAGAATCAGCCGGGAATACTCGGTATACCGGTTCTCGTCGAGTTTTCCGTCTGCCGCCCGTACTGCGGCTTCGACTGCGCTGTAATACCGTTCAAAATAGTCATCTGACAGATCTGCCCCGGCCCGCGCCAAACCGAATACAATCCAGTCGCCGTCCAGCGAGCCGAAGTCCGGCTCCGGCACTGCTGTTTTCAGATACTCTGCTGTCCGCTCAAGCGGCGTCTGTGTGCTGCCGCAGCCAGTCAGCAGCAGGCACAGCACCAGAAGCAGCGCAAAAATCCGTGTCTTTCGCATCCGCTCACCCCTTTACTGTCATGGCCTTGCAGACCGGCTGATTGGTTTTATCCAGCAGGAACAGGCGGATTCGCGCGCCATTTTCGACCAGCGCAAGCGTCTGCACCTGCGTCAGCAGCTTTACCTGCGCCAGGTGCCCATTCTGATCATAATAGGCTACGGCCAGCTTCTGCCCGTCTTCAAATTCGCCGCTGATTGTGAGCGTTCCGCTTTCAATATCGTAGGCCCATGTCAGCGTGCCGATCCGGCCGCTTTCTGCCGTTCCGGGCTCAACTGTCAGCTGGACGGATGCGACCGGCGTCTGTGTCTTGACGTTTGTCAGGCGGCCGGACTCCTCGCTGTCCTGATCGTGATACAGGGCATAGGGGAAACGGATATCGATCGCTGCATCGTCCTCCGTGAGTGGATCTTCCGACCATTGGACATACTTTGTCACATCCCGCCGCATGCCGTTCGCATAGACAAGATCGACCTGCATGCCGGTAGGATCAAACGCCTCTCCGGCTTTATACTGCGTCTTGTTTGGCTTCCGGGTGATTTCCAGCGTGGCCGACGGCCCGACGGCCATAAGCTTCGCGCTGTCGTTTTTGAAATACATCACGCCGTAAGAATCCACGATCGGGGAGCAGATCGCATACTGTGCGTCCTTCCCGCTCGGCGTAAAGAGAACGTAGGGTGTATCCACGCCGGATTCCTTCGTCACATACTCCACACGCGTCTGTCCCGGTTTGTCCCGCAGGACGCGGATCTTGCCAGGTGTGTAATTATCGACGAAATAGACATAGACATAGCCGCTCTGGGCCTCATAGGCCGTCGTGAGAATGCCGGATGTCTGCGGATAGCCCTGTGTCAGCGCACGGTAGGCGATCTTGTGCGAGGCGAGATCCACAACGGTGAGGCTGTGGCCGCTGTACTCGTTGAACTGTGCCGTACCTCTGACGCCAATATAGGCGCGGCCATTGTACACCACCGGTGTCGAAGTGCTCATGGCCTGCACGGTGCTCGATCCATTCTCCAGCTTCAGCGTCCATTTGCTGCTTGCCCGCAGCCGCCAGCCGTCGGACGTTTTCTCGGTCTGCACGCCGCAGAACCAGCCGCCCTTCGTGGTAAAATAGAATGCTTTGGTTGCCGTATCATAGCAGATTGTGCTGCGCACATCGCCGTAGAGGCTGTCCCATTTGTCAAGCAGTCTGCCGGTCTTTGCGTCGAGCAGCAGAAGGCTGCCGGTCATGGAGGTGCTTTCATCCGCTCCATCATCTGTACCGACCAGCACATAGTCCTCGCAGGCATACGCGCCTGCCCAGTAATAGCCGCCCGGATTCGTCCAATACCAGCAGGCGGTCTTTTCTTCGTCTGTCCTCGTCGGGTCCTCGTCTGTGATGGACAGGCAGACAAAGTTTGCAGGGAATTCCTCACTGCGCCAGAAGCCGGTGTAGAGATAGTCACCGCAGATGGTGATTGGGCTGTTCGGCTGGCCCTCAAGTGGGTCATGGTAGATCCAAAGCGATTGCAGCGTTTTGGCATCGAACGCCTGAATCGTACCGTCGGAAAGCCCGACAAACACCATACCCTTGGCATATGCCGGGGGTGTGATGGAAAAGCTTGATGCGTGATCCATCTTGGCCTGCGTCAGAATTTCGCCGGAAACCGGGTCGATCCGGTAGAGCGTATCCCCTGCGTAAACAATCAGAACACCGTCTACCAGCAGCGGGCAGCCGGTCGAACGGCTGCCAGTGCCGCTGCCAAGCGCATTCGACCAGTACAGCGTGGACGCATCGGCATCTATCGGCGTCTGGATGGACACAACGGCATTGTTGCTGCCTGCGCTGCCGCCGCGTGTGCCGCTGGCATCATAACTTGTTCCGCGGAAATCAGCCCACTCGGCAGGCAGGGACTGGATCGTTTCGTTTTTCTGCGCCGCGCGGAGTGTCATCCCGGCGCGCGCCGCGCCGTCTGTAACGGCGACAGTGTCCTCATCGATTTTCAGAACCAGCGCGCCGGATGCGCTGTGTGCCGGATCAATGGTTCCGCTCCGACCCGCATAGCCGGGGCAGGTCAGCAGATATCGGTAGGTAAAGCCGTCAAACAGTTCATATGCACCGCTCGCATCTGGCCAGACGCGCGTTCCGGAAAGCATATCACAGACAAACAGCAGCGCGTCCGAAGGCGTCAGCTGCGGCGTAAAGAGAACCGGCTGGGCCTTGCGCACCTGAATCCGGTATTCTGAATCCGCCGCTTCGCCTGCAAATTCGTTTTTCAGCGTCAGCGTGACCGTTTCCGGATCTGCTGTCCCGTTCAGCGGCACATCGGCAGCCACGCTGGGCGTCAGTTCGCGCCCGTCCAGCCAGACATGATAGCCGGTGTTCCCGCCGTCGCGGTAACAGGCATCCGAGGCATAAATGTCCGCGCAAACAGACAGCGTCTGCGCTGCCGCAGGCACGGTGACGATATAGTCCCAGATTGAGGAGGTATAGCCTGTGCCGCCGCTGTATGTAAGCGTCTGCGCCTGCCCGGCACAGGTGAGCGAGAGGCTGCGCAGCGAAAGCGTGCGGCGGAGCATGACGATATAATCCTGATAGTATGTAACGCTTCCGACACTGCGCTGGCAGCGGATCGTAAGCGTATTGCCGCGTCCGTTCTGATTCAGAAGCAGATTCCGCAGGAATATAGGCTTTCCAAGCTGGTCAGAGGTGATTGTCTTCTCCAGCAGCTGATCGTCCTGCGCCGTGGAGGTGATGGTACGGTATTGCGCAAGGAATTTTGTGCTTGCCGTCTGCACATCGCCGTCGATGCAAAGATAGACTGCGGCGGGCGTATCGGGCACAGCCGCCGTATAGGCGTGGACTGTCGGGTCAAAGGTCTGGTCAAGCGCGATGCTGCCCTTGCTGGCTGCCAGACTGTCCTTGCCAAGCGCCAGTTCTGTCAGCCATGTGCCGGTCTGCACACTGACGCGGGGCAGCGTTTTTTCTGCGGCGACAAAGCTTTCTGTCACATGATAGTAAGTGTCCTTCGTCGCCGTATAGGTATAGCGCCTGCCGGGGATCAGCGTAAAACGGTACTGCTTTGCAGCCGCATAGAAGGTGCCGCTGACAGTCTTCCCGTTCTCGTCGCAGACTGTCATCTCCATATCCGCAGAATCAACCGGAATACGCACCACGCAGCTATCCGTGCGGCGCAGCAGAAGCGTATACTGCGTCGTTTTGCCGCCGGCCTTCAGTTCGACCGTTACGGTCTTCTCTGTCTCCTCTAGCAAAACCGTGCAGCTGCCTGTCTCCGTGACGTTTTCGCCATCGACATAGAGTTCATACCCTTCCGTTTCCGTGGGGATCAGCGTCAGCGTGACCTGCTGGCCGAGCACCAGCCATGTATAGCTTTTTGTGCTCTCGTCAAACTTCTCCAGCGCAGCGGCAGAGCCGTTTTCCTCCGTCACGCGCAGTTCCTTCAGCGTTGGCGCACGCCGGATGGTGAGCGTATAGTCCTGATACTGCGTCATACCCTGCGCGTCCTGCGTGCTGGCGCGGTACACGACGGTATTGCCCTGCATACCGACGGCAAGCACGCCGTCCACGCCGCTGGTTCTGGATTTCAGCGCCTGTTCGGCCTGCTGCGGCTCCGTGCCGCCCGCCGGGGTATAGATTGCGGTCAGCTTCAGCTTGCTTGCATCCGGAAACACACTCGTGTCATACGGCCAGAGCGCGTAGAGTGTCCCGGTAAAACTGTCGTCCAGAACGGCGGTCAATTCACGCGCCGTCTTCTTCTCTACGGGAAGCTTGCTGCCGTCAAACTCCGTTTTGGACGCGGATGAAAGCATGAAGCCGTCCGCTTTGAGCCAGTCGGTCCTATCAAATACGGCGGTAACAGAGGTCTGCTCCGGGACCGTGATACTGCCCGTCACGCCGCCGGACTGCGCCTGCATGGTAAAGGTATAGCTTCCGGCGGGCAGCGAGAGCATTCCGCTGCCGTTCTCGTCCTGATAGACGCGGCCATACTGGTTCTCGGCATACAGCGTATCGCCGGACTGCCAGACGCTGTTCCGATCCGAGAAGGTAACGTTATATTTTGGGCCGTCCAGCGTCTGCTTGTACTGCTCGACCGCGTTATGAAGCGCCGTGTACAGGCTGAGCGCCGCAGTATCGTCCGCCGCGACGTATCCGGCGCAGGCGGCCTCATAAGCCTCCTTTGCGGCCAGCTGCATGTCCGGCTCCTCCAGCCTGTAATCGGCCATGGCCGCGATCAGGCTCTTTCTGGCATCCGACGGCTGCGCCGTCAGCCTGTCTGTGAAGCAGAGATATCGGATCCCGGCCTGTGCAGCGTTTCGCGTCAGGACGTGGCTGCCGGTTTCGTCACTGCGGATAAAATTTCCTGTTTTGCCGTCGATCTTCGTCACGCTCTCCGCATCCGGGCCAAAGCTGTGACCGCTGGCGTTCAGCGCTTCAAAAATCGTCTGATCCGCCGTATAGGAGACGCGCTCCGGCGCAATCAGCAGCGTTCCGTTCCAGTCGGCGGCGAGGTAAAACCAGCCGCCCTCCGCTGCCAGTGCCTGCACCGGCAGGCAGCCCAGCAGCATGACGGCCGCAAGCAGCAACCCGAGCAACCGAACCTTTTTTTGTTTCATATCTGTCCTCCCCTATCAGTACAGGCATCGAATCCATTTCAGCCACGCGCGGCGCGGCAGCGGTACATTCTTTTGCAGGCGGTCTATCGTCTGTTTCCAGACCCGGAGGGCGCGCTTCGCCTGTTCGCGCGTCATAGTGTGACTGCTGAAACGGGCCTCGCCGTTCAGCGCAGCAAGGTCACGAACCGCTCCGGCGTATTCCGCATCCGACTCCCGGAGCGATTCGCCGAACGCGAAGACCGAACCGCCGTCATAGCCGAGCCCCATCGCGGGCCAGAGCGCCGCAAGCGCTCCCGTCACCCAGGCAACGGACTGCGCGGGCGCGGTGTGCTCGAAGCGGTAACGCCATCTGCGGCGGATGAGCGCATAGCGCAGCGCGGCGGCTGCCAGCAGGAAAAGCAGAAGTCCGACTATCAGTAAGATCCAGAGCCAGAGCCGCATTTTGACTGTGGGCGCGCTCTGTGCGCCGCCCTCCGGCTGCTCCTGCTGCGTGTCCTCTGTTTCGTCCGACTCATTTTCTATCGTCTCCGCCTGCGCGATAGAACCGTTGTCCGTGTGCGTGTCGCCGGTCTGGCTGGCGGCTTCGGACTGGTGCGGGGAAAGAATGTCGGTTAGCTCGCCGTAGCCCGGCGTGAGGGCCAGCGGCATCCAGCCGACGCCGTCCTGATAGACCTCAGCCCAGCCCTGCGCGTCCGCCGCAGTCAGGGTAATTGCAGAACCGGCCTGCGCACGCGCGGCAGTCTCCTGCGTGAGGACGAAGCCCTCGGCGTAACGCGCCGGGATGCCGTAATAGCGAAGCGCCAGAACGGTCAGGGTCGCGGTCTGGTAGGTTGTATCCTTTACAAGCTCGTCCAGCGGCAGCACCGTTCCGGCTTCGCGGAGCGCGTCCAGCTGTTCGAGAAAGCGCGCCGTGCAGAGCTGCGCCTGCTCCGGCGTCAGAGAACCGGCAGAGCCGTAGTCCCTGCAGAGCTCGTCCAGAATCGTAGCAAGCTGCGCGCGCGTCTGCTCAGGAAGCTTCACGTCCTGCTCCTGCACAAATGCGCGGTAGCTGCCCTCTGCGCTGAGGTAGGCGTCCGCCGTCTCCGGCTGTTCCCGCAGCGCGTCCAATAACTCCGCTGCGGTCTGCTCCGGGGCAAGGGGCATGGTGAAGCGGTACTGCCGCGCTCCGCGCAGGCCGCTTGTCGGGATCTGGGTGCTTTCCAGACTGTCCGTGCGCAGTGCACCTTCCTGCGGGAGCGCGAAGAGCGCGTAGGGCGCGTATACATAGGCGCTGCAAGCGCTGGTATTTTCAATCAGGACTGTCTGCGTCTGCTCCTGCCGCTGCAGGCCGCGCGACGCGGCGGCAAGCTGCGTCTGCGGGTAGAAGCCCTCCTTGTGCAGCCAGTACAGCAGATCGGTCTGTTCGGCAAGCGTCTGCGTATCAAGCGCCTGCCATGCCGTGCCGGTGAAGGTATCGCCGGTAAAGCCGCGCAGATAGAGCGCCGTCGGCTGCTCCATCGTGATGGTCAGGCACGGTGTCTGCTCCGGTGCAGCGGAAAAATCAGAAAACGCTCCTTCCGGCAGCACAGCCTGTCCGGATTCATACCGGAGCCGGTGCAGCGCCATGTTGGAAGCGGCGCTCCATTCGGAGAACAACGTACCGCTGCGCAGTCCCGGCACAGCCAGAAGCGCAGCCGCAAGCACGCCTGCCGCTGCCAGCAGTGCGCCATAATTCAAAAGCATCGGAACGGATTCTTTGTGATCTGCCGCGCCGCCTGCCAGCAGAAGCGCCGCGCACAGCGGGCACACCGCCATCCAGGGCTGCGCCGCAGCCGGTTTTATCAGCGCCAGAAGTGCCGCAGACAGCGCCGTCAGCAGCAGGCCGCAGACGGTCGGCGACCAGCGGACAGCATAGGCACAGAGCGTGCCGAGCAGCGCTGCCGAAATAGCCACAAAAAGTGCCGCGTCCGCTCCCACTCCGGCCAGCGGCAGGAGGATATGTCCCGTGGCCTTCGTCAGCGTCTCGCACGCGGCGCTGCTGACCGTAATGGCTCCCGCGAGGAAGCGCCCGGAAAAGACTGCCGCGCAGACGAGGCAGAGCAGCGGAAGTACCGCCCGGAGCCAGCGGCGCGGAAGTCCAAGCACCACGCTCTGCCAGACCAGCGCCGCAGCACCCGCGGCGGCCCAGAGCCAGCCGTAGTTTGTCCAGATCCCGGCGGCTCCCTGTGCCACAGCCAGAAGTCCGGCGAAAAAGAGCGCAGCACGGATTGCACGCACCGCCAGTGCGGGCATTTTTTTCTCCGTATCGCAGCGGATGAGGGAAAACGCGGCAGTATCCTGTTTTTTCATGCCCGTTCCCCCTTAAATTTCGAGTTCAGAAAGCTGCTCGGCATAGTGCTCTGCGTCGAACGTGATCGCCTCCGGCGCGTCTGCCCCGCAGCTCAATATGGTCAGGCGGCCGAAGCGCCCGAGCTCAGCCGCATCCTCCGGGACACGGCCCGTAATGTACAAAATGTGCGACAGGACGGCCTCGCCGCTGCTCCGGCTGAACAGCGCCGCGCCGCTTTCGCCCTGTGCCGTGCCTGCGGAGAGCAGGCGCGGCAGAAGGCCCGTCAATTCATCGACACTGCGCACAGGCTGGCTCACGCACTGCTGCTCCTGCGCATCGTTCCAGCAGACGGTGAACTGCACGCCGGATTCCAGCAGCGACCGGCAGGCTGTGACGACAACGTCGGCCTGCGCGTCGGACTGCTCCGGCGCAGCGGTCTGCGTCCGCTCCCAGAACACCAGCACAGAACGGCGCACAGGGAGCGACGGCTCCCGGACGACCAGCTTGTCAAGCTTGCTGGACAGCTTCCAGTGCATCTGCCGCAGGCTGTCGCCGGGCGCGTATTCGCGCAGGGCGTAGACCTCGGCCAGATCGTATCCCGTCCGGTCGGGTGCATAATTCTCGCTGTCGTCCGGACAATTCGCGTCCGGTGAAACATAGACGCTCTGCACGAAGCCCTTCGGCTGCACGGTCATGGCCGCGACCGCAGGCTCACCCAGCCGGATGCCGATGATCCCGAACGGGTCATACAGGCGGCAGCGCTCTGCCGTCAGCTGAATTCTGCCGCAGTGTGCGCTGGAAATGCGGTATTCCGACACGCTTGTTCTTTTGGGCAGGGCTGTCAGCCGGTAGTGCCGGACGGCGGTTTGGCCGGTCAGCAGGTTCGTCAGCCGTAGCCGCACGCCGAGCAGGCAGACGGGCAGCGCGCTTGCGTTTTCCACGCGGATGCGCAGCGTGCCCGCTTCACCCTTTTCCAGATTGACCGGCGCGTCCAGCCGCACGCGCAGCTTTTTCGCCGCACGCAGATGCAGCAAAGCGCAGACCAGCGGCGTCAGCACGAGAAGGGCTGTCGCCGCTGCGCTCAGGATGCTGCCGCAGAACGCGTCCAGCCCCAGAACCGTCAGCAGGAGCAGCGCATATCCGATCCGAAGTACGGTCATACGCCCTCCCGGCTCTTCCGGATCACCGGCATTTCCACGTTTTTCAGGATTTCGTCCACGATCTGCTCCGCACTGCGCTCCATCATGCGGGCCTTTGTGCTCAGCATCAGGCGGTGGCAGCAGACGTCCGGGAAGATCGCCGCGACGTCCTCGGGCATCGCATAATCGCGGCCCTGCACATAGGCGTATGCTTTTGCCATCCGGCAAACGGCCAGCGCGCCGCGCGGGCTGAGGCCCAGCTGCACCAGCGGGTGTACGCGCGTCGCCTCCGCCAGACGCGTGACGTATTCATAAACGCTTGTCTTCATTTCCACAGCTGCCGCACGCTGCTTGAGCGCGTTCAACTCCTCCGCACCGACGACGGGCTGGACGCGGTCCAGCGGGTTTTCCGTGTGCCGCTCTTCGAGAATGCTGACCTGGCTTTTGAAGTCCGGGTAGCCCATGGTCAGCTTGACCAGAAAACGGTCAAGCTGCGAGTTCGGCAGCATCTGCGTACCGGCGGAGCCGGCGGGGTTCTGTGTTGCAAGGACGATAAACGGGTCGGGCAGCGGATGCGTTTTGCCGTCGATGCTGACATGGCCCTCTTCCATCGCCTCCAGAAGCGCGGACTGCGTCTTGCTGGAGGTACGGTTGATCTCGTCGGCCAGCAGCAGGTTCGTCATAACCGCGCCGGGTTTGTAGACCAGCTTGCCGGTGTCCTTGTCATAGACGGAAAAGCCGATGATATCCGACGGCATGGTATCGGAGGTGAACTGCACACGACGCGTCTGCAAGCCGAGCACGCGCGCGAACGTCATGGCCGTTGTCGTCTTACCAACGCCCGGCACGTCCTCCATCAGCACATGACCGCCCGCCAGAATCGCCATCAGGATACGCTCCATGACCTCGTTCTTGCCAACGATCACGGTTTCGATCTGGTCTAAAATTTCCTTGATTTTTTCCTGCATCTGTGTTCCTCCTGTTTATTCCTCTGGGCCTTCCTCCGTACCCGGATCGGGTTCCGGGCCGGGTTCGGGATTTGGATCTGGATCCGGGTCTGGGCCGGGGGTAACGGGCTCCGGCGCGCCGCAGAAGCGGCAGAAGCCGTCTACATAGCTGTGTGGATAGTTCTCATAGGTACCCGGCTGCTCCTTTTTGTCGCCGCAGTACACGCACTGCTTTACCTCAAGGCTGCAGGTGCATTCATCCACGACGATCTCATAGCTGTGCGGGTAGTCAAACGCGCCGGGCGCGTCGCGCTCAAACGTCTTGCCGCAGCCGCTGCACCGTGTCGTCTCATGACTGCAGGTGCAAAGGTCCAAGATAGCTTCCAGCGTGCCCTTGCAGACCTCCTTGTGGGTATAACCGCAGGTGCAGGCCCAGTCCTGCAGACCGTCGTCCCATTCGTAGCGGTGTTCGGCGCGTGAGCCCTCGATCTCCTCGCCGCAGACCTCGCATTCTTCCCAGTGTTCCTGTTCACTGACATGGATCGCAGGTCTATGGCTGAGTTTCTCGGACGGTTCACGCTTTTCATAGCCGCAGTCCATACAGCGGGAGACTGTCTCGCCCTCCTGTTTACAGGTGGCAGTGTCTTCTATGAATTCAAAACGGTGTTCCTCTTCGATTTGCTTTTCGCAGCGGCGGCAGGTCTTGCTGTGCTGCTCGTCGTTCTGTTCGATCGGTGTGATCTGCCAGTCGTGCAGTTCCGGATCTGTGATGGCTTTCTGGCACTTGAGGCAGAATTCATAGCACATCGTGCCGTCTTCTGTCTCGCGGTATTCCGTCTGCGGATGCTCACATGCGCGGATCTTGCCGCAGCTTGCGCAGACGGCCGGTTCTGTGCCGTCCTGCGACCACTGGTGTGAAACGTTCAGCGAGCCGTTGAGCATGGACACGCAGAACGCGTTTCCAATGTCGCCGCTGCCGACGTCGCGGCCATAGGCCAGCGTATAGCGCAGCACCAGCACGTCGCCGTCCTGCAATTCGTAATCAGCAAGACTCGTAGTCGGATAATAGGTTCCGCCGCCGATTGAATACAGCCAGCCGGAGCCGTATGCGAAGTCAAACTCTCCAACGGAGGTATCGTGGCAGCCGTTCAGGCTGATGCCTGCCAGATAGATGCTGCGCCAGAGCGCGGCATAGGGTGAATTTTCGCCGAAAATGCCGTCGATGGCGGCAAGGACGGATTCACGGTCCGAGCCGTAGTCGGACCAGCTGCCGTGTAGCGCGTTGGCGCTGGTGCCCATGCTGCTGCCGTTGCCGAGGCGTTTGAGATAGAATTGACTGTCGAGACTGCCGTTATATGCGGCCTCAGAACTCGGCCAGCCGAACGTGTTAGCTGACGTTCCAAACGGGTCGCCCGCGTCGTAGCCCCAGACGGCCTTTGCTACGCTGTAGGACGCGGGTTCGCCGGAAAGCACCTCGTAGCTGAGCGGAGATGTCACGCCGAGGCCCAGCACCGTCATGTCGATGTAGATTGTCGCATGACCAATGGGCTCGCCCTTGCGGGTGCGTTCACCCAGAAGGGTCAGCGTAATCGTGTCGCTGTTGCCGTAGGCATCTTCACAGCTGATGACCAGCGTATGCTCGTTTTCGTCGCCCGCCGCCGGATTCTCCGGTACAAGCTTGTATTGCAGCCGATCGCCTGACGCGCCGCCGCTGCGCTGCACCACGCCGTCCAGCGTCACAACGGTATCGGAGGCAGTCATCTGCGCGATGCGCGTGCCGTCCTCCTTTTCGCTCCACGCGCTCACGGTCAGCATGATTTCCGTCCCGTTCATCACCTTCTGCCCGTCGGTCAGATTCGTCTCGATGATAACCTTCCCGTCGCCGCGCAGCTTGTAGGGAACATTGATTCTGAAGGTGTACTGTTCTCCGGCTGCGGATTTGGCCGTTACGGTGAAGGTATTTTCGCCCTCGCTGCCGTCTTCGTTGACCAGCAGTTCGATCTGGCCAGACGCATCAGCGCCGAGTGCTTTCGTTCTGCCGCTGCCGGACTGATAACAGGAAACGTCGCTGATCTCGACGCCGCTGGCCGCGTCGCCGCCGGTCAGCGCCAGCGTATAGGCAAGAACGCCGTCCGTTACCTCGTCACTGTAGACCGTCTGTGCCGTTTTGTTCTGCCCGTTCGCACAGCGGATCGCGGTCTGTGTCCCGTTCAGCAGCGTATAGCGCAGTTCCAGACTCACATCGCCGGAATAGCGGAGCACATAAGTAAATGTCAGGTTTTTCAGACTGCCGTCGCTTTTCTGATACCGCGCCTGCACGGTCAGAGTATATTTGATCGACGCGGCGCCGTCCGGGATGCGTAGGACGGTGCTGCCGTCCGGGACGGCAAGCGTCTGTGCCGCGCCGCCCTCTGCGGCAAGACTGGCGGAAATAATCCGCAGCTGCTCTGCATCCCGGCCATCCGGTTCAAGCCGGTAGCTGAATTCTCCGAGTTTCAACTCGGTGCGGAGGATCTCGGCGGAAACGCGGTCGCCGGGTTCGCAGACAATACTCTGCGCCTCGGTGCTGTTTTTCATCCAGACGAGATTCAGCCGGATATCCTGTTCCTCCTGCCATTCCAGCAGGAACGTGAACGTCAGCTGCCGTGTCCGGCCGCCGCTGTTGATTTCGGTGAGAAGGGCGATCGTATAGGTATTTTTTCCGTCCGCATCGCTCTGGAGCGTCAGCGCGCCGCCGTCTGTCTGCAGCGTACCGCTCTGCCCATCTGCGCTGCGGTACTCGGCAGAGAGAATCTTCGCGTCCTCGGCGCTTTCGCCACCCAGACGGAAGCTGTAGCGCAGGAGATTTTCGCTGATTTCATCGCTTTTGACTGTGCGCGCCGCCTGTCTGCCGGGCTGGCAGCGCAGACTGGCCGCGCCGCCGCTGGCCAGATTCCATTGCAGCTGCGCTTCCAAATCCAATTCGTCGGAATAGACCAGCACGAAGCAGAATTCGGTCTCCTGCTCCTGCCGCGTTCCATCCTCCAGCACATGCGTGCAGACAGCCTGCACGCGGAGTGTGTAATAGCTGTCCTCGCCCTGTGGGCCGACCTGCATTTCAATGCTGCCGCGGACATCCGCCGGTTCATAGGCGCCGTTGTTCTCCGAAAGCTGCACGCCGGTGATCTGCGTATCGACTGCGTCGAGTCCGCGCAGGTCCAGTTCATAGCGGAGATATCCGTCCGGAAGCTGCGCGGTGCGCACATCCTGCCGCACGGTCGTGTCCGCCGGGCAGATCGAGCGATACCGCTCCCCACCGTAGCGGTACCAGCTGAGCACCAGTCCGAGGTCGAGCGCATCGGGCTGCGCCTCGTCTCCGGCATCGTCCGTCTGGCCACCGGTTTCCTCGCCGGGCTGTTCACTGCCTGCCTGTCCGGGCTGCGGCTCAGGCGTGGGCTGCGGCTGCTCGGGGGATTTCTCGGGCGTCTCGTCGGTGTTCTCCTCCGGCGGCTGCTCCGGCTGCTGCTCCTGTTCCGACTTGCCGCCGCCCGAACTGTCTTCATGCGAAAGCGGCGCGGCGGCAAGCGTTCCGCCGTCTCCGTCGCCAAAACTCAGCCGTCTGACCGGCTGGATATTCTCCTTTCGTATCGGGTTTTCCGGCTCCTTCTGCTGCATCTGCAGCGCAGGAAGCACGACCGGCGCCAGCAGCGCGGCAGTCAAAACCACGCCGAACAAAACGCGGAACCGGCGCATATTCCAAAGCTTTCTCATAGAGGCCTCCAGTGCAAAACAAAAACACCCGATCCGCACACGGATCCGGTGTTCGCAGCTATAACCGAAGAGAGCAATTCTCCTGACTTGCGATCTGGGCGGATATCCGCCCGCGTGCTGCTCCTACCTTCTCACGGTTTCCCGCAATGGCTGTCTTTCGACCCGGCGCTTTCGCGCTTCGGAGCGGCCCTCTCGCGCACAGTTCTTTCGAGTAGGTCCATTCTTTTTTCACCATATCCTGCCGAACACCGCGGCAAAATACAGCTACACATCTTCGTTATTCGATTGCTTTTATCATACCGCAGCCGGGCGGAAAAGTCCACTGTTTTTTGCTCCTCTTTTCGCGCAAAAGGCTCCCCTAAAAAGAGGAACCAGCGTAAAGCGCCTGAGTGGGTTGAGCGGCAGGCAGCAGCGAAAAGCGGAAGTCCAATGTGAATTCGTACTGCCTGCAGCCCCTTCCGACTCGGCGGAGCGCACCCACGAAGCCCCCTCTGAGAGGGGAGCCTTAGTGACAAGAAAAAGCCTCTCCCGAGGTGGGAGAGGCTTTTTGTATGGGGTTTGATACTACGCGTTCAGCGCATTATCCAATCGATGCTGTTGTGATAACGATTCTCACGTTCGCGTTGGTGCCGAAGACCGGGAGCGTACCAGTGGAACGCTCACCATCAATGTACGTTGCATATTCCACCAGACTGCCATCAGCAGCAGCCGATATCACAATATCACTATACAGCAAACGATAGTCCGGCGTGCCGCCCTTGGCGCCCGTGAACTTCTGCTCGTTGACCGTTTCGCCGTTGACTTCAACGGTGACGTTGATGCAGCAGTTCAGCTTGCCGACCAGTTCATACTTCTTGGCCATGTAGAGCGAGCCAAAGCGCTTGTTTACATTGCCTGCATCCTTCAGCGTCTGATACCAGCCGTCGAGTTCATAACCGGGCATGTCAACAGTTGCGGGTCTGACCTCGTAGGAAGCAAAATCATCCTCGTTGTACCAGTCAATGACAGTCAGGGCTTCGACCACTTTGCCGTCCTCGTCATATACGCGGTATCTGACAGGATACTGATAATAGGCACAGAGCGTGATGTCGCCGGGCTCGGTAATTTCCGTGACAACATTGCCGTCCACATCGCGCCAGTTGAGGAACTTCTGCGGCCATTCGTTGTTCTTGAACGTCGGGGCTTTGAGGGTGAGGGGCAGGTCTTCGATCGTGAAGGTCGTGGGGTTGTTCAAGTTCTTGACATCGCTGGTCTTGACGACCTTGCGGAAATCATAGGTGATGGTGTAGGTTTCCAGTTCCCACGTTGCGACGTAGGTCGCATCACCGGTAACGGTTTCGGCAACTTCGGGTTCCCAGCCGAGGAAAACATAGCCTTCACGGGTGGGTTCACCCTCGAATGCAGGGGTCGGGTCGTTTTCCTTGACGGTGTAGGTCTGGTCAGCGAATGCAGCGCCGTCAACGCCGTCTTTGTAGGTAACGGTGTATTCTGTCACTTCCGGGGTGGGGGCAGTGTGGGTGATGTCGATGTAAATGGGAGCTTCGGAGCTGCGGAACTGCCACTTGGAGAGGTCTGCATTCCAGTACCACGTTGCAGTCTCTGTTGCGGCCTGACCGTCCTTCAGATAGTGTGTACCCCACTCATCGTCAAATTCATAGTTATAGGCATCCAGATACTTGTTAGCATCGAGGGTCATGACGCAAACCCACGGATAGGTGTACTTAGACAGAACCGAGCCGTCATTGGCAACGACATCACCAAGAGTATATGCGTCATCAACCTCGGTGATATAATCGAACCATGCCTGATGGTCATAGGTATCACACCACATGTAGACAGCGCCCTTGGAGGAGCTGGTCGAGTTGACATAGTTGCGGAAGCGCTTTACGTCATCGACGGTGGGCTTGCTGGGCTTGTTGATATCGCCATCGTTGACATTGATGGTAAAGGTTGCAGTCTCTTCATACCATGTACGACCGCCCTGAATGTTAATCAGGCCATAATTGTAGTAATACTTAACAGTAACCGTCGTGGAACCAACTGCAAGTGCCGTGTAGTTGAATTGCAGACAAGGCGGATTGGTCGTGAATTCATTGCCTGCCCACGGTTCAAGCGAGAACGAGAAGTCGCCAATGACGCCTTCGTTTGAAACCGTGACGCTGCCTTCCTTGGGAACAGCATAGTTCACAGGCGTGACCGTGCCATATCCGACAACAGTGTTTCTCGGGAGTCTCTGCCAAAAGCCAGTCTCACCGACGCCTTTTGCTGCACTGCCGTCCTTCATATCGCGGAGATGCGAAAAACTGGACGGAGTTCCCTTTTCCAAAATGGCATCGTCAAGTTTGGTCCTACCGAGATTAACTGTTGTTTCCGCAGCCATGGCCATCGGGATGATGCCGAGGAGCATGGTCAGGGCGAGGAGCAGGGAAATGAGTTTTTTGGCTTTCTTCATGTTCGTTCTCCTTCTTTTTAAACGGCATCTGAGCCAGTCGGCAGAAGCTTCGGCGGTTAAGCGGAAGGGCTGCTGCCGAATGGCTCAGAAGACCTTTTATTTCTCCCAGCCGCTGCCGCCGAAACGGCGGCAGCGGCTGAAATGCTGGGTTATGCTGGGGATTCAGGGGTTGTGCGGATTACTCGTACAGCGACCAGTTGGGGTCGGCGTTCAGAGCCGTCCACTTTTCGGAATCCTTGACGGTGTAGGAATGGCTGTTGGTGGCCTCCTGCACGTCGAGGTAGTACCACTTATCGGCGGTGTTGTCGCTCCAGGTCTTCATGCCGGGCAGGAATGCGTCGGCGGACTTGGGGGCGCGGCCGGTGGCACGGTTGATCATGGCCATGAGTTCAGCACGGGTCACGTTTCTGTCCGGGCGGAAGGAGCCGTCGGGATAGCCGGTGATCCAGCCAAGCTTGGCGCAGATGGCGATGGCGTTGGCTGCCCAGTATCTGGCAGACACGTCGTTGAAGTAGTTCGCAGCGCCAGCCGTCTCGGTGAAGTTGGCGAGCATCGCTGCGAGTTCCGCACGGGTGATGGCTTCATTCGGGCGGAAATAGCCGTTGGAACTGTCGGTGATAACGCCGGCGTTGTTCAGAGTCGCAACGTAGGTGTTGTACCAGCTGCCGGTGGCGACATCGCGGAAGCCACTCTTGGTGGAGTAATAGGTCTTGCGGGAGCCTTCGTCCATGAGGCGGAAGAGGATCGCGGCCGTCTCAGCGCGGGTGATGTTGCCCGTGGGCTTCACGGTGCCGTCGGGATAACCCTGAACGTACGCGAAGTGATCAGACGTGTTCAGCTTCGGGGTGGTCTTCTTGATGGTGACGCCGGGCAGGGCGATCAGGAACCACTTGGCGTAGATCGTCGTATCCTGCGTCAGCACAGTCGCAAAGTTGTACGGGGTTCTGTAGGTCTTGTCAGTGTACCAGCCGTCGAAGATGTAGCCGCCGTTGACGGGATCCTTGGGCTTCGCAACTGCATTGCCGTGACGAACCGTGACCGGGTCAATGCGGGAGCCGCCCATGGTGTCGAAGGTCAGGGTGTGGAAGTCCAGATCGTAGTAAACCGACAGGATGGTGTAGACAGGCTTGCCGTCCGCGCCGGGATAGGGCTGGATGGCGGTGTCAGTCAGCTTGCTCAGGGTGCTGTTGACGTTGATGTGATGCGTTGCTCTGTAATCCTTGACAACCGCGGTGACGGTGGTGTCCTTCTTGGCGCTCAGGTGCTCGACCTCAGCGTTGGCAAGATCATAGGAGCCGTCGGGCAGCTGCTTGATGTGCAGGACGTCGTAGCGGACATAAATGTCGCCGATCGGGGTGGACGTCAGTTCAAACTTGGCGTAGATGGTCTTGTCTGCTTCCAGAACCGTTGCGAAGTCATACTCCTCGGTGAATTCGGGGTCGGCATACCAGCCAATGAACGTGTACTTGTCCTTGGTCGGGTCAGCGGGTCTTGCAACTGCATTGCCGTGGCGGACCGTGACCGGAGCGATGGTGGAGCCGCCGTTGGTTTCGAAGGTCAGGGTATGATTGTCGAGATCATACTTGACATCGATCGTCAGATTCTTTTCGATCTTGATGTTCTGCTTCGTGCCAGCGTCGTTCGTCGGGTAGTGAGAGCCGTAGTCCTTCGCAGTCACAGCTGCGAGCGCTTCAAACTTGCCGCTCAGCGTTTCGACCTCAGCGTTTGCCTCGTCATAGGAGCCGTCGGGCAGCTGCTTGATGTGGCGGACGGTGTAGTCGTAGGTGTTGCGGGTGTAGAACAGCTTCAGAACCAGAGAGCCGTCGCCAGCGATGTTGCCGGAGGCAACCGTGCCGGGAACTGTGCTGTCATAGGTGAAGTTATCGTAGGACTTTGCGGCTGCGGTCACGGTCGTGTCGGTCGTGCCTTTCAGAGGCTCGGTCGTGTCCAGAGCATAGCTACCATCGAGATTTTCCAGATAATGCTCGACCGTATACGGGGTGTCGGTTCTGGCTTCCCACTGTGCGGTGAAGACCACGCCGCCCGCGGTGATGGTGTAGGTGTCGCCAGCCTTGAGGAGCGTTTCATCGGCTGCATCGTCTGCGCCGTCAGCGTCAAGGTGGTCGGCATCATTTTCAGCCGGAAGGACTTTAACGCTCCAGCCCTCGAAGATATAACCTTCGCGGGTCGGGTCAGCGGGCATGGTGAAGGTGTCGCCAGCGAAGTAGAAGTCGTAGAAGTCGATCGCGCCGTCGTCATAGGTGTAGTTGACAGCGGGCATATTCTCGACGTTCTCAGCACCGGCTCTGAACGTAACGGATGCGAGGTTCAGGTTGCCGGAGAGCTGGTAGCCGGCTTCTGCCGGATAGCCGGGCGCCATGTCCTCTTCGTTTACGGTCTTGTACAGGGCCATCCAGGCGATCTTCTCGGCAATCTTGTCAGAAACGCCGGTTTCGAGGGCGATGTCGGTCGCCAGCTTCTCAGCAACTGCGCTCAGTTCTGCATCATCGGCGAAGTACAGATCGCTCGTCAGCGGCATTGCATCGAAGGTAAAGCTGCCGATAGAAATGTAGCCGAGGCTGTTGTAGCTGCCGAGGCCGAGACGGGACAGGGTCGCCTCGTTCAGCGTGACAGGCGTATCGAACTCGCTCGTGGTCAGCGGTGCAAAATAGCTGTTCAGTCTTGCATACGCGTAGATGTTGTGCGGGGTGACATGCCACTTCGCCGTCAGGGTGATATCGGAGGTGATGGTGGTGTCGAAGTCGAACGGTTCTTCTGCCTCGTCCAGATACCAGCCGTCGAAGGTATAGCCGGTCTTCTCGGGAGCAGCAGGCTCGGTCGCCTTGCCTTCGTATTCCACGTCCTGCGTGAAGGTGTCCCCGCCGTTGGCCGGGTCGAAGGTCACGACCCAGTTGTGCGCGACCGTGCAGACATCATCTGTACCCGGCGTGACGGGGTCGGCCGCCCAGACGTGGTTCAGAACGTTGTTGCCGATCTTCTCATCGGCCTCGGACGTCGCGTACAGTCTCCACTGAACCGTTTCCTGCGTCAGCAGCTTGTGTGTGCGCGGTGCGTCCGGGAAGTTCTTGTCGTTGCAGGCCTTTGCACAGGTGTCAATGTATCTATCGACTTTGAACGTTGCAATGTAGCTGCCGGGAACGCCGTCTTCCGGCTCCACAGATACAACATCCGTGTTGAAATAGACGAACGGTACGGTGATGCCGTAGTCGCAGACACCTGTTTCTCCATTCACGCAGGAGGTATGGATGCAGTCAGACTTGCCGCCGGTTGCGATCTTGGCAACCTCGCGCCAGTCGGTCGGCGCATGGGTGAGCTTGACCAGATCGTCAACGCCGGACTCTACAGGCTCGGATGTCCACGCATTGTCTTCCCAGCGGATGTACCAGCTCAGCGTGTCCTTGGTGTACAGGTTGTGCGCCGGATCCTGCTTGAACGACTTCACAAAGTTTGTGACCGGGAAGGTCACGACCCATGTGCCAGCATTCTCGCCTTTTACAAGCGTATAGTCCTGCCCGGCAATACCCGCCTTTGCGGCATACTGCCCCTGACCGCAGTCCATGTTCTTGTTGCCGTCTTTCCAGAAGCGGTTGATGCAGGTGACGGTAACAAGGCCGTTGAGTGCCTTGAAGATATCGTCGTGGGTCGGCTCGACAGGCGTCCACTTCGCAGCATAGGTCACAGTCTCCGTGACCGTTTCTGCAACTTCGGGCTCCCAGCCTGCGAAGGTGTAGCCGGTGCGGGTCGGGGTGCCGTTGAACGCGGGGGTCGTGGAATCCTTCCTAAGGTCAGAATAGACCTGATCGGCGAAAACCTCTTCACCATCTACGCCGTCGGTGTAGGTAACGGTATATACCTCCGTCACATGTACGCGGCCCTGCTCCTTGATCTGCCAGCTGTCCCCGGCCCAGATCAGCGTGACCGGAACGATCTTCTCATCGTTTTGGACATGTTTCAGATTCTGGAACGTCGTGTTGAACGCGGCCACATAGCGTTCGGGGTAATAGCTGATGTCGCAAAGCCAGTCGTCCCCGTCCTTCCTCGGCTCGCCGACGAAGTAGTCTTCATCGTACTCGCCGAGCAGACCGTAGGCTTCCGTATGCTGCTGCGAATTATCTACGACGCACTTGACCAGAACAGCCATTTCAAGCTTTTCCAGCTCGTCAGCCGTCGGGGCTTCGGGCTCCACAGGCGTCCACATCGCAACATAGAGCACATCCTCCGTGACCGTTTCCGCAACTTTGGGCTCCCAGCCTGCGAAGGTGTAGCCGGTGCGGGTCGGGGTGCCGTTGAACGCGGGGGTCGTGGAATCCTTCCTAAGGTCAGAATAGACCTGATCGGCGAAAACTTCTTCGTTCTCAACGCCGTCGGTGTAGGTGACGGTGAAGGTGTCGGGGACAGCTTCGCAGACCGCGTTGAAAACAACACCGTTCAGGCCGATCTGGTCATCGTTCACAGCCCATTTCTGCGCTTCTTTGTTCCAGAGCAGAGGCACGGTCTTGGGATCATCGGGCGTGGTATGCTGGCAGTTCTTATCCGTTGAGTATCGACTGATATATTTGTCCGGGCTGATCGTGATCGAGCAGGTCGGATAATCACCGGACTGCTCAATGTCGGTATGGGTGAAGGTTCCGTCGATCAGGCTGTAGAATGCAGGCTCATGGCCAGAGTTCGGCGTGGTGCACACGACCTTGACCTTGAGGTTTTCGGCAATGTTACCCGGATTGGGGTTCGGGATATCCAGAGGCGGGTTCTGCTCGCTGTGCTTAACCTCGATCACACGCAGGCCGTCGTCCAGTACCCACTTGTTATTCTCGTAGCTGATTACAAGCTTCAGCGTTGTCTGGTTCGCATTGTTGAGCTCATGCGTCTTCGTTTTTTCGCTGTTGTACTTTGCGACATACGGCGCGGTCTTGATGGTCACGTCGTATTTCCCCGGCTGATCCAATCTCGCCGTTTTCGTCCAGTTGAACGGCTCGCTCTGCGTGTTGTCGATCAGGTCGTAGTTTTCCGTCCCGCAGCTGGGCGTGCTGACGTCCTTTACCTGAATCTGCCCGATAGCAGATTTCAGATCGTCATAGGAGGGAACAGGAATAGGATCGCTCCCTTCCCAGACGGCGTAGACGGTCTTGGGGCTGTTTTCATGTTTAACGGCAATCGGGCCGCCCGGCTGATACTGCGCAGTGGTCGCAGTCGCACTGTCAGCCCAGCCCTTGAAGGTGTAGCCTTCCTTGGTCGGGGTCTGATTGGGGACGGTAAAGGTAGCCTGTGTCGACGTTGCAGACAATGCCGTATACGTCTGACTATCCGGCGCACCGGTGCCGCCATTCGCATTATAATGCAGTTCAAAGATTGGCTTCCAGACGGCATAGATGGTCTTGGTCGGATTGTCCTTGGTCAGCGTAATCAGTTCGCCGCCGAAGTAGCTCGCAGTCGTAGCATTCGCCGTGTCCGCCCAGCCATCGAACTTGTAGCGGTCACGGGTCGGCTTGCCTTTGTTGACGTCGATCTGGTAGCTTTCCGCCGCTGTAGTTTCCATAATATCCCAGCGCTTACCACCAACGTAGTTAAACTCGTAAATCAGATGGTAGGTGTACTTGGTGGGGGTTGCACCCTTAAAATAATAGTAAGCAGTGTTCTTACCATTGACAAGGAGCGCGGAGCCGCCTTCACTTCTTTTGTTGCTGCCACCGCCAGCCCAAGAAATGTAGTCAACCTTATTGTTGTCTACACCTTCCCAGATGTCCTTGGCATACGGAAGTCTGAACGTATCGTTGTTGACGTTGTACTTGCCAAGATCAACCGTGATGTCATAGCCGCTGATTGTACTTACCGTATGGCCGCTGATTGTATCACCGACCTTGACTTTCACGCCGGTGACAGTCCTGTTCACAGACGGATGCAGCACGACCGTGCTATTACTCGCCGCCATCGCCGACACAGGCAGCATGCCGAGCACCATAATCAGAACTAACAAAAAAGCAACGAATCTCTTCTTCATTACTTCAGATCTCCTCCTTTGTATTGTTTGTTTCGTGTGTGGAAACTGCATCTATGTTAAAAATGGCACAGCCATTGTATTTTTACAGACGCTTCGCGCCGGGCAGAGGCATTCTTCGTCCGGCGGGTGGTCACACTTTTTCAGTTTTCCTTATCATACCACACCATAGGCCTCTGCGCAAGAAAAAATAGGGGTTATTTTCCACAAATTTGAGGGTCGTTTTTTGATGGATTGGTGGAGGGTTTGCTCCGGGTGAGCCTCCCCTTGCCGCGCCCCGCGCGGTAAGGCGGAGGTGGCATTTGCGTCAGCAAATGACGGAGGGGATATACCTCAAAATTCAGAGTGCTCCGAAATTTGTGACGTTCGCATCCCCTCAGTCAGCTTCGCTGACAGCGTCCCTACCCCTTTTGGCCCTTCGGGCCATTTCCCCCTGATAGGGGGAATCGGCCCCTTGTGCCCAAGGGGCGCCCAGTCTGTCAAAAAACTATTGTTTTCCTATTTTGTGTAGGGTTTCCGAGGCTGGCGTAGGGGCGGACGCCTC
>ERZ1106939.214-NODE-214-length-50770-cov-16.953130_pt1 | contig 50770 bp, 46 predicted proteins | sample MGYA00403669_ERZ1106939 | MGnify/ENA primary metagenome ERZ1106939 (study PRJEB35170, sample SAMEA104062447) | human gut metagenome | biome: human gut; feature: human-associated habitat; material: faeces | place: Denmark | collected 2012-09-28 ...
ACTGGTCACTTGCTTTTATTTTGCTATAGCTAAAGTGATAGATAAATCCAAATTTATATCTCCACCACAAAACAACCCCCAACCGCAGCGACTGCGGCAGGGGGTATATATAATAGCTTATTATCCGTGATTTATCAGTCCGTTACGGGCAGGCTCTCTATAAGATCGGTCAGCTCATAGTAGAATTTGAGTGTCTGACTCTTCGTGCTCTGCATTCCGATGACTGTGCCGTGGTCGCCCTCACGCGTGGGCATGACGTACCATTTGGCGGTCTCGAGCTCCATGCCGGGGGTGTAGTCCTCATGCTCGTCGGTGAACGGGTAGCGCGCCGATACGACGTTTACAAGTCCGTCATTCGGAAGCCACGATGCGTCTATCTTGTAGTCAGAGAACAGGTTCTTCGAGTATGCGCCGAGAAGAGTGGCTGACGGGCGCAGAACAACGAGCGTCTTTATCTTCGGAACCTGGGTTCCCGCAAGCGTCTTGCGCGTGGTCTGATACGAATAGGAGAAATAGTAAACTCCGTCTACCGGCTTTGAGAGCTTGTTTATCTCCTCGGCTCTCTCGGGATACATATCGTCCGCCGCGGTGTCGGTGTGGGTCATAATAGTAATGAAAGCCTTTATGAACGCCTCCTCGGGGGTCGAGCCGTCGCCCGGTATGGGGGTCAGACCGAACTGCTCGAGGTGGAAGTCAACATAGCCGTTGAGCTTCGAGCGACCCATTAAGCCGGCGTAGGCGTAGCATGCCGCTTTGCCCAGTTCGGCCATGTTCATGCCGTCGATGATATATGCGAGCGTCGTGCCGTTGTGCGGGGCGCAGAGCGTTGTGACGGAGTTTATGTAGTTGCCCTTGCCGCCGGTGAACAGCGGGGAGATGTCGTCGGGCGAGGTTGCCGCCTGCTCCTCTTCGCTGCCGTATGCGAGCAGCGCCGTGAGCGTTCTGACCGTCGCGCCGCCGAACGAGTGACCGACGAGATTTATCTTCTTTATATTGCCGTCCGCGTCTGGCTCGCCCCAGCCCTCAATCATGGGCTTTGTGTAGGTTCTGCCGTAGCGGCTGTGGTTGAATTTCTCGGAGTGCGCCTTGCCGTAGTCAACGCGAGTGCCGGTTATCTGTGCGTAGAGCTCGCATACTCTGTCCCAGTTGCTCGACATCGGGCCGACGGATGCGGCATAGCTCTCATAGTGAAGCTTGTTCAGCTCGTCCATGAGCGAGCATGATGCCGAGCCCCAGTAGGGGAGCGTGTCGTCGATTCCCTCGTCTGCGCCCCAGCCGAAAAGACCGTGGACATATACATAGGGGTATTTGTTGATATCAATCGACCCGATCGCGCTCACTCCCTGTGCGGCGAGTGTGAATATGAGCGCCAGAACTGTTATCAGGCTCAGTGTGCGTTTAACGATTTTCGCTTTCATCAAAGATCCCTCCTGTATTATTACATATAAAAGCTTATCGTATCAATCAAAAGGTAAAATTACGTATTATAAAAATACCGTCGACTTTCAATTTTTTAAAAAGACGGTTTTATACATTTTTTAGCATTGTTACAAAAATGTCAAACTCCTGTGACAAAAATGACAAGGTTCATAAAAGTAAATATTTTTCGGACTGCAAAATTTCGTTTATGAGCGAATAAAAACCGACGCTCCGGCGATACTAATCGCAAAAGGAGTGAGAAAAATGATCGACAGAATATCGCTTATTTTAGTAATAATCGGCGCGCTCAACTGGGGCAGCATAGGCCTGTTCAAATTCGATATCGTCGCGTGGATATGCGGCGGCCAGGGATCGATAGTCGCGAGGATCATATATACGCTCGTGGCGCTCGCAGGCATCTGGTGCATCTCGCTGTTTTTCAGGGAGAATACGCTCCTCGAGACGAACGACGGAAAAACGAAGTAAACTTTTCAAAAAAGGAATTGAAAATTGCAGCGGCGGCGGAGAGTGCAAAGGCGCTTTTCGCCGTCGCTTTGTTTAACGCCGACTTATCTGATGCAAAGCCGAGCGCAAAAATTTTTAAATTTTTTGATAACTTTGTAGGGAAAACAGGATTTTTTGCGTATATATTATTGAAAGGAGTGAGAACGGATGAGGTTAAGCGACGCTTTTCTCGAACAGCTTCGCGCAAATACAGATATAGAGAGCGTTATTTCGCCCTATGTCAATCTGCGCCGCAGGGGCAAGAACCTTGTCGGACTCTGCCCGTTCCACAACGAAAAGACCCCGTCGTTTACTGTTTATCCCGAAAACGGTAGCTTCTATTGCTTCGGCTGCGGAGTCGGCGGCGATGTGATAACTTTCGTGCGCCGAATGGAAAATCTCGACTATATGGAGGCGGTCAAGCAGCTTGCGGACAGAGCGGGAATGGCTCTGCCGGAGGACGGCTATGACGATACCCTCGCCAAAAAGCGCACCGCCGTTTTGGCGGCGAACCGCGCGGCGGCGAAGTTTTTTCACTCTCAGCTCTTTACCGACAGAGGCAGGCATGCTCTCAACTATTTCCTTGACCGCGGGCTGACTATGGAGACTATCCGCCACTTTGGCTTGGGCTTTGCTCCGGATGACTGGCGCGCGCTCAAAAATCACCTCAATGAACAGGGCTTTGACGATATTTTGCTCGAGAGCGCGAATCTCCTGCGCCGCAGCGACAAAAACGGAAAAGTTTCATATTACGACAACTTCCGCAACCGCGTGATGTTCCCGATAATCGACCCGCGCGGCAATGTCATAGCGTTCGGCGGCAGAGTGCTCGACGACTCGAAGCCGAAATACATAAACACTTCGGACACGCTCGTTTATAAAAAGAGCAACGGCGTCTTTGCATTGAATTTCGCAAAGAACGGAAACGACGGCAAGCTTATTATCGCCGAGGGCTATATGGATGTCATAGCCCTGCATCAGGCGGGCTTCACAAATGCCGTCGCCTGCCTCGGTACCGCGCTGACAAAAGAGCAGGCGAATCTGCTCTCACGCTATGCGGATGAGATAATCCTCTCGTATGACGCCGATGAGGCGGGTCAGAAGGCTACCGCCCGCGCGCTCGGAATATTCGGCACCACGGGCATGGAGATAAAAGTTCTGCGTCTGACCGGCGGCAAGGATCCCGACGAGATAATCAAAAAATACGGCGCTCAGCGCTTCCGCGATATCATAAACGGCGCGGCGAACGACACTGAGTACAGACTCCTTCGGGCGCGTCAGGGGATAGACCTGTCCACCGACGACGGAAAGGTGAAATATCTTTCCGCGGCGACGGAGGTGCTCGCGGGGATACCGAGCCCCGTCGAAGTCGATGTCTATGCCTCGCGCCTTGCGAATGAGCTCGGTGTGGACAAGCTCGCTATCGAATCGCAGGTGAAATATAAGCGCGAGGGGCTCAGAAAACGCCGCATGGCTCAGCGCGAGCAGGATCAGAAGCGCCTGCTGATAAACGGACAGAACACAAAGAACCCGGAGCGCTCCCAGCATCTGCGCGCTGCAAAGGCGGAGGAGACGCTGATAGCCTCGCTCATGCGGAACCCGGATTTCTATAACAAGCTCAAGGACGAGCTGTCTGCGGATTATTTTGTTACCGCGCTCAACAGACGCATCTTTTCGGTCATCCTTTCGCGCCTTGACGAGGGCGGCAACACCGAACCGTATTTCCTCTCGTCCGAGTTCACTCCCGATGAGATGGATGAGGTCGAGCGCATATTCCGCTCTGCGGCTCAGCTGAGCAACACCGTCGAAGAGTGCGCCGACTGTATAAAAATACTCAAAGAGGAAAAAAATAAGCCGGAGAGCATAAAAGCCTCCGAACTGAGCGACGACGATTTCGCAAAGCTGTTCAGACCCGATAAACAGGATTGATATTCTGTTTTGGGTCATGACATAAAAGACCGACTCAATATGCAACATAAAGAGAAGGAGACAGAGAAGTAATGGATGGTATCGAAAAAAGACCGGCGGTGAAAGCCCTTATTGAAAAGGGTAAAGCCGCAGGCAAACTGACCACCCAGGAGATCGACACGGTAATAGTCGACATGGATCTTGATATCGAGGATCTTGATAAGCTCTATGAGTCTATCGAGGCGCAGAATATCGAGATAATCGACGACCTGTCGATGCTGGATGTGGACGATGTCAACTTCGATCTGGGCGAGACGCCCAAGCCGACCGCTGACACCGCGGGGGTCACTGATGACAAGAACATCACTATCGACGACCCCGTCAAGGTCTATCTCAAGGAGATAGGCAAGGTTCCGTTGCTCACCCCCGAGGAGGAGATCGAACTCGCCATCAGAATCGGCGACAACGACCCCGCCGCAAAGCGCAGACTGACCGAGGCGAACCTCAGACTCGTCGTCAGCATCGCAAAGCGCTATGTCGGCAGGGGCATGCAGTTCCTCGATCTTATTCAGGAGGGCAATCTCGGACTTATCAAGGCTGTTGACAAGTTCGATTACACAAAGGGCTTCAAGTTTTCGACCTACGCCACTTGGTGGATAAGGCAGGCGATAACCCGCGCTATAGCGGATCAGGCGAGGACGATAAGAATCCCCGTTCACATGGTCGAGACCATAAACAAGGTCAAAAAGACCAACAGCCAGCTGCTGCATAAGAACGGCAGAGACCCCACGGCGGAGGAAATCGCTGAGGTACTCGATATGCCCGTTGACAAGGTGCGCGAGATAATGCGCGTGGCTCAGGAGCCCGTCTCCCTCGAGACTCCCATTGGCGAGGAGGAGGACAGCCACCTCGGCGACTTCATCCCCGACGACGACGCTCCCGCCCCGGCGGACGCAGCCTCCGCGACCCTGCTCAAGGAGGAGCTTGCCCACGTGCTCAAGACCCTTACTCCCCGTGAGGAGCGCGTGCTCTCCATGCGCTTCGGACTCACCGACGGCCATCCCCACACCCTTGAGGAGGTCGGCAAGGAGTTCAACGTCACCCGTGAGCGCATCCGTCAGATCGAGGCAAAGGCTCTGCGCAAGCTCCGTCACCCGACGAGAAGCAAGAAGCTCAGGGACTACGTCGAATAATTAAACAATCAAAAAACCAGCCGCAAGCGTAAAAACTTGCGGCTGGTTTTATTTTTTTGTGATTTTTTGACATTGTGTTGCTGAAATTGACAACAAAATTCTTTTGGTATCTTTTATATGTGATTGCGCGAACTGCCGAGCTGAGACTGAATCGCTCTTCATAACTAAAAAAGCACTCAAAAGTTATTGCTCGTACCGAAAAAAGCGGACTTAATACCGAGCCTATAGACAAAGAAAATTTTTCTGTTATTATATGTCCGAAAATGACCCGCAATTGCGGGAATCACAAAACGGGAGCAAAAGAATATGGAAAATGATGTAAGAACAGAAGGCATGTATGAATACACCGTCCGCTTCGGAGAAGCGACGATAGTCAGGCATCTCAGAGAGTACGATTTTGAGAAACATGATACGGTGATTCCGGCGTATCTCGGCAGCTATCCGGTTGTTGAGATCGGAAGAGCGGCATTTCAGGAACAGTACATGATTGGCAGCGTGACCGTTCCGGAGGGTGTGCGTGTAATAGGAGGGGGTGCGTTTGCCGACAGCAACAGAATAACCGAAATCAAATTGCCGAGAACGCTTGAACGAATCGAAGGCGGAGCGTTTTCTTTTTGCAATGATCTCGAGTGGATGGTTGTTCCCCGCGGAGTCAATTATATAGGCGGACATGCATTTTGGCACTGCGTTTCTATGACAAAAATATGGCTTCCCGATACCGTAACCGATATCGAGGATTGGACTTTTGATGAGTGCGGTCAGCTGTATAAATTATATATGCACTCCGGCACAAAAATTTCCGGCGAAAGAGTGTTCGACAGATGCAGGGAATTGAATGATATTATCCGCTATGATTACATGGAGGAACCGACAAATGGGGACTTTGAACGGGCTGAGGGGGTCGGCCTTGTCCGCGAGAATATCGAACGCTATAAAATGTGGTAAAAGATTATATAAAGGGCAAGAAGAGGAGAAAAGGCGATGATCAAAGAAATAGGTTCATACATCTATGATGAGACCGAAAACGGGGCGGTCATTCTGGAATGTGACAAGAACATAAGCGGAGATGTTGAGATACAGGAGAGCTTTTTCGGTGTTCCGGTCGTTGGTATAGCGGCGTTCGCGTTTATGAAATGCAAGCGAATGCTTGGCGTGCAGATTCCCGACAGCGTCACTGAAATCGGACGCGGAGCGTTCTATGGCTGCACCGAGATGAGAAGCGCCGTTCTGCCGGCGAATATTAGAGATATATCCGAGTGGACATTTGACTCATGCACCAATCTTTTCGGCATGGTCCTGCCGAGCGGAATTGTCAGCATAGGCAGCCGGGCGTTCGGTCAGTGCAGGTCTCTCAGCGAAATATATTTGCCCGACACGGTGGAATATATAGCGGGCGATGCGTTTGAAGACTGCATCTGTCTCGAGAGCGTCAATGTCGCTAAGGGAAACGAGCATTATATAAACGATCAGAATGTCCTGTTCAGCGCGGATATGACGGAGCTCGTGCTGTGCATGTCGGATGATTTTGTTGATGATTTTGCTGTTCCCTACACGGTCAGACGCATTGGTGAAGGAGCTTTCTGCAACTGGACGGAACTCGAAAGGCTGGAACTTTCCGATGAAACCGAAGAGATAGGTGCGCGGGCATTTTCTGGATGCAAAAAGCTGGTGGAAATAGAAATGTACGACGGTCTGACGAAAATCGGAGCCCGCGCATTCAATGAGTGCGTCGCCATTCAGGAGATATGCCTGCCGGGCAGCATCCACAGCATAGGGGACGAGGCTTTTGCATATTGTCTGAATCTCACCGATATAAATCTGCCCGGCCGAATCATGAAGCTCTCGCGCGGAATGTTTGAAGGGTGTACGGAGCTTAAAAAGCTTTCGATTCCCGAAAATATAGCGGCTATAGAAGAGCGCGCGTTCAACTGTTGCTATAAGCTCAGCGACATAACGATTCCGCGCGGCGTGAAGCGCATAGGCGAGAACGCATTCAGAAGATGCTTCAGGCTGAAAAATGTCCGCTTTGACGGTACAAGAGAAGAATGGAACGAGGTGTCCGTCGCCCCCGGCAATGAGTGCCTTTTAAGAACGATAAAATGCAGCAATGATGGGGAGGATTGAAAATGAGAAGTAAAACATTTGTAACCCGTACAAAGTATAAGTACACAGTACTCTTCGGCGCCGTGACGATAACGGAATGCCGAACCCGCGAGTCCGTCGTAAGAATCCCGCAGACTATCAAGGACTATCCCGTGACGAGCATAGGCAATATGGCGTTCGGGAAGTGCGCCGAAACACTCGAAGAGGTGACGGTGCCGAATGGCGTTGAGGAGATATGTGAGGGAGCTTTCAGGGATTGTGTTGCCCTTAAAAGAGTAAATCTTCCCGAAGGCCTTCGCGAGATAGAAGACGATGCCTTTGCCGGATGCTGTGAGCTCAGTGAAATAAAACTTCCGGAGGGATTGACGGCGATCGGGAACTCCGCCTTTAAGGGCTGCGGCAAGCTGACGGATATAAACATCCCCGGCACAGTCGAACGCATCGGCGATAATGCCTTTGCCGGCTGCGGAATAACCGAGATAACTTTTCCGAACAACTTGAGAAGCCTCGGCTTTTCGGCGTTCGCCTGCCCCGGTCTTAAAAAAGTTACCGTTCTCGGAGATATATATAATGTCGGCCACTACGCATTTTCGAATGAAACAGAGCGTTTTCGCAGGAATATGGAGCTTGTGATATCCGATAATGTCACAGGAATCAAATATATATGCCATGAGCTTTTTTGCGATATCCCGAGAGAACAGGCGGCACTCGAAAATCCTTTGAAAATAAATCTTAACGGCGGCTCCATAAATTATACCGGCACAGGCGAACAATGGTCGGAGTTAACGGAAAGAAACATGGTCAGAATAGAGGGAAACATATATCTCGGCAAAAAGAACTCTCCGTATTTTTATACTGTGTTCGGCGGCGAGGCTACGATAAGCGGGTGCGACAAATCCGCCTCCGGCAATCTTGTTATACCGTCGGAAATCGACGGATATAAAGTGACTTCCATAAGAGGCCACGCTTTCGAGGGCTGCAGCGGTATCGAAAGCATAGTCGTCCCGGCGAGCGTAACAAGAATCGGATGCTGCGCATTTGAAAGATGCGGGCTGGAGAAGATAGTGCTCCCGGATGAATTGCGGGAAATCGCGAGCGATACTTTTGCATTTTGTAAAAATCTGCGCGAGATAAAGCTGCCGGACAGTCTGCTGCATATCGGTATTGATGTCTTTCGCGGCTGCAGCGCACTTGAAGCGGTCACTTTCCCGGAAAAACTGCTCTCGGTCGACGGTACGGCTTATAAAGATTGCGATAATATCCGCGAGCTGACAATGCTGGGAGATATTAAAGACATCGGGATGGGTGTATTCAGCGGAACAAACAATATTCGTAAAATAACTATCTCAAAAAATGTGAGCAGCCTCAGAGAAATATGGAGCGCACTGAGGCTTTCTACTGATGATGATCTTGAGCCGTGCGACTTGGATGAGCTGAATTATACCGGCAGTAAAGACGAGTGGAGGACGCTGCTCAGATTCTCGGAGATAAGATTGAGTGACACAAAGATCCGGTTCGGCACAAAAAGCGGTCCTTACCGTTATGTTCTGCATTTCGAGGAGGCGGAGATAATCGATTGTGACAAGGAAATCTCCGGCAGAGTCGAGATTCCGTCCGAATTTGACGGCTATAAGGTAGGGTGCATCGGAAAAGAAGCGTTCTGCAACTGCCGCAATATCGAAAGCCTTGTGATTCCGCATAGTGTTAAAAGAATTGATGACAATGCCTTCGATGGCTGCGAAAAGCTTATAAAGGTAACTGTTTTGTACGGCACCGAGGAAATCGGAGACGAGGCTTTCAGCGGATGCGAAAATCTTATGAGCATAGATTTACCCGAGTCTATAAAGCAAATAGGACGCGGCGCATTTGAGGGTTGCTCTGCTCTGACAATGGTATCGCTTCCGAGCGGTATAAGTAACATAAGACGCAACCTGTTCAGAGATTGCCGAAATCTTACGCGCGTGGATATTCCGAACGGAGTAAGATGTATTGATGACGCGGCGTTCTTTGGCTGCGGGAACCTTGTGAGGGCGGATATCCCGGACAGCGTAGATATGATAGAGCAGTCGGCATTTGAGAGGTGCAGCAGCCTGCGCGAAATAATTGTTCCTGACAGCGTGCGCTCTCTCGGAGGCTGGGCTTTCAGCGGCTGTGAACAAGCAGATATATCTATATCGGCAAGTTTAGCAGAAAAAGTTTTTTCTGCTTCGGACGGGTTCGATCTTGAACTCTACAGAATGAATCATGACTTTTTCGATGCCCCAAAAGATTCTTGCCGCAATTATTGCAAATGGCTTTTTGAACATTCAACCTTCCGCAAGATGAAAGGCGCGGACAAAGAGCTGCTGCATTCGGCTCCGTATTCATATACCCTCAACGAACATGGAGATGCATGCATTGTCGATTGCGACAGATACATAAGCGGAAATGTTGAGATACCGGATGAGCTTGACGGCCATAAAGTGACGGCCATTGGCGATTATGCTTTCATGGGCTGCGAGCATATTGAAAATATAAACATTCCCGAGAGCGTTACGGCGATAGGCAACAGCGCATTTTATTATTTGCGCCTGTTTTATGATATAATGCCCGGATCGCTTCGGATAAACATTCCCGCCGGTGTGAGGATATTAGGCGCGAATGCTCTGTCCGGCTGCTATGAAATATGTTATAGAGGGACGAGCGCAGATTGGGAAAATATTCAAAACCATGAGACGGTTCATGGCGACGTGATTTGTAGCGACGGAATAAAATGCGGAGAATTCTTTTTTTTGAATCGGATTGACAATTGAAAAAGCCCCGCCGACATTTTTGCTGTGTCGGCGGGGCTTTGCTCTGATTCTTTTTATTTTATTTCTTGTACTTCGCCAGCAGACCTTCGAGGTTCTTGTGGAGTATCTTCTCCCTGTCCTCGTCGCTCAGCGGCAGGGACATAAATGTTTCAAGCTCCTTTTTGACGTTCCACATCGGGTAGTCCGAGCCAAAGAAGATTTTGTCCGTGCCGAAGATGTGGATCATCTCCATTATCCTCTCCGGGCTCATCGCGTAGAAGCTGCTCGACGAGTCAACATATACTCCCGCCTCCGAGAGCTCTTTTGAGCCGTAGCCCCATTCCGACCATGCGCCGAAATGCGCTGCGATTATGTCGAGCTTCGGGAACTTTTCGAGGACTTTTATTAACTTCGTCGGCTTTGAATATTGCGTGCGGTAGTCGCCGGTGTGGAAGAGTATCGGCAGTCTGCCTTCGAGCACTTCGTACATGCGCATCGCTTCGGGCGCGTCTATGTCGAACTCCTGAAAATCGGGGTGCAGTTTTATTCCCGAGAGTCCGAGCTCTATCGCCTCGTCAACGATTTCCGGTATCTCGTCGCCGCATCCGGGATGGAGTGTCGCAAAGCCGATGAAGCGGTCGGGGTGCTCCGATACGCTCTTTGCAATGAATGAATTTATTGAGCGCACCTGGTGCGGTGTCGTCGCGACCGAGTGAACAAGAAATTTGTCAACTCCCGCCTCGTCGCCGACCTTGAGAAGCATGTCGACCGTGCCGTCGAGGCTCATGTCGATGTCGTAGAAATCGCCGATGCTGCGCGCCGCCTTTCTGGCGAGCTTGTCCGGGTATATATGTGCGTGGCTGTCTATTATCATTTTTACATCTCCAGTGTGTTGAAACTTATTTTATGCGCGTCAGTTTACCCCTCACTGCGTGATAGTTTATCTCTCCGAGCGCGAATATCGGCGCGTCGCTTTTGAGAGAGTCCGAAAACACTTTCTCAAATTTCGCGCCGGGCATCGCCTCGTTTATTCTTATAACCTTTTCGCTGTCTTTGCAGTTGAGCCCGGTCATTCTGCCCGTGTGCGGGTCAAGGCGCGTGGCGATGAGCGTGTGCACCTTGTACTTTTCGCATATCGGGCGCAGCAGAAATTCGGGAGACGCCGAGCAGACGACTGCGGGGAGATCGCGGTTCTCCGGGCGGAAGAACGGATATATTCTCTTTTCGTTCTTCTCCCAGAACTTTTTGACCATCTTTTCCGTGTTCACAAAGCGCAGGAAGCAGAAGAATCTGCCCTTCATCTTGTCGCCGCCTATCTTCAAAAAGAAGCAGGCGAGGCAGACGAGCTGATAGGGAAGAATGACTATCAGCCACGGGTGCCTGACAAGGCAGAAGAGATAGAACACGCTCTCCGAGTCAACGGGGAAAACGGTCTTGTCAAAATCATAGAGGTCGAATTTCATTTTATAACTCCTTAAAGCTCAACTGTCAGCGTGCCGCCGTCGAGCTCATGGACGGTCTCTTTGCCGCCGTATACAATGTGCGCCTCGCCATTGCCGGTGAGGGAATACGAGGTGAGCTTGCCGCCGCTCCAGGTCATGTCGACTTTTATGTTGCCCTTTGCAAGCAGACCGCGGACGCTGCCCTCGCTCCACTTGTCTGGGAGAGCGGGCAGAAGATAAATCTTTCCCTCAAAGCAGTCGAGCAGCATCTCGCAGACTCCGCTGACCGCGCCGAAGTTTCCGTCTATCTGGAAAGGCGGGTGCGCGTCAAAGAGATTTTCGTATGTGCCGCCGCCGTGGGAGTAGTTCATGCCGGTCGAAGCCTTGAATCTCAGCTGCTGATCGAAGAGCTTCAATGCGTGGTTGCCGTCGCGCAGGCGCGCCCAGAAGTTTATCTTCCAGCCGAGGCTCCAGCCCGTGCCGTCGTCGCCTCTTATTTCGAGCGAGCGTCTGCAAGCGTCCGCAAGCTCGGGTGTGCCGTCAGAAGTTATCAGATGCGCGGGGTGCAGACCGTAGAGCATCGAGCAGTGGCGGTGGTGTATCTCCGATTCTTTCTCTTCGTTGTACCACTCAAGAAGCTGACCCTTTTTGCCGATTTTAAACGGCAGCATATTTTTAAGCTTGTCTTTGAGAATTTCTGCAAACTCCTTGTCCTCGCCGAGGATGTCGGAAGCCTTGATGCAGTTTTCAAACAGCTCGCGGATTATGCTCATCGTCATTGTCGTCGTCTGCGAAACGGCGCAGCTGCTGCCGTTTAGGACGAAGTTGTTCTCGGGCGAGGTCGAGGGCGCGGCGATGAGATAGCCGTCCTTGTCCTCGACGAGATAGTCGCAGTAGAATTCCGCGCTCTTTTTCATTATCGGATAGGCGGTCTCGCGCAGATATTTTTCGTCCATGGTGTATTCGTAGTGAGCAAAAATATGCTCGCAGAACCAGCCGGGCGACATCGGCCAGAATGCCCATACGGCGCATCCGCCGACGGGGGTCGTCATTCTCCAGATGTCAACATTGTGATGCGCGGCAAAGCCGTGCATGCCGTACATCTCTTTTGCCGTGCGCTCGCCCGCGACGGACAGATCTCGCACCATCTCTATCAGCGGCTCGTTGATCTCCGGCATGTCGCAGGGGAGAACGGGCCAGTAGTTCATCTCGGTGTTTATGTTTACAGTGTAGTTTGAGTGCCACGGCGGGCAGAGCTTCTCGTTCCAGATGCCCTGAAGCGTCGATGGCTGCGAGCCGGGGCGCGACGAGGATATCGCGAGATAGCGTCCGAAGTTGAACAGCAGGGTGTAGAGAGCGATGTCATTCTTGTCTTTCTTGAAATTGCGCAGACGCTTGCCGGTCGGTATGTTGTTTTTGCCGTTCGAGCCTATGTCAAGCTCGACTCTCGAATAGAGCGCGCGGTAGTCGGCGATATGCGCCATCTTGACCGCTTCGTAATCGAAATCTTTCGAGAGTCTCTCGATGCAGGGCTCGAGATGCGGCTTGCCGTTTGTGAAAGCGTTGTTCTGCCAGCCGTTGAAGCTCGTCTCTGCGGTGAGATAGAGCGTGACGACCGTCGCGCCGGTTATCTCTATTTCCTTGCCGCTTATATGCTTTTTGCCGTCCGTGTCGGCTTTCACGGCGCAGGTGAAGAGCATACCGCGCTCGCTGTCGACTTTCGAATAGCTCTGCTTATCCGACTGGCCGTTCGTGTTGTGCTCGCTCGGCGCTTCGCCGCTCATGACGAGCAGACCGCTCTGCGACTTGACTTTGTGATGAAGCTGGCATCTGAGGCTCGCCGTGACATCAAACTTGCCATTTTCGCAGATGAGGCGGATTGCGATAACTTTATCGGGATGCGACGCAAACAGCTCGCGGCGCATGATGCGCTTGCCCTGCCTGTAGCTGACAGAGGCGATCGCTGTGTCAAGATCGAGCGAGCGGATGTAATCCGACTTGCGGTCGGAGCCGTCGAATGTCAGAACGAGGTCGCCCAGGGGCAGGTATGCCTGGCTCCATGTGCTCATGAAGTCGGATTCTATAATATCCTGCGACTCGCGCAGCTTTCCGTCGAGCGCGAGTGCGCGGGCTTTCTGAAAAGCTTCGAGCGAACCGGGGCGTATAGTGTTCTTCGGGTGCCCCGTCCAAAGCTCGTCGTGGTTCAAAGAGACGGTCTCTTCCTCTACTTTGCCGTATATCATGCCGCCGAGCGTTCCGTTGCCGATTGGCAGCGCCTGAGTCCAGACGGAGGCGGGCTTGTCATACCAGAGAAATGATGAATCCTTCATTTTTTATCTCCTTATTTAAGAAGTAATAGACTAATAGATTATAAAAAAAATCGGGCTTTAAGTCAATGCTTTTAAGAAAATGCAGGAAACCCTGCAATTTTTGCTCTGCCGTCTTGCATTTTTATGTGGCTGTATGCTAAAATCATGTTACATATGTAAACGGAATAAGGTGAATATCCAATATGACAAAACAGCTGCTTTCAAAAATAGAGGGCTGTTACTCTTCCATGTCCAAGGGACATAAGCGGATAACCGACTACATAACCGAAAACTACGACAAGGCGGCGTTCATGACTGCGGCGAAGCTCGGCGACGCGGTCGGCGTGAGCGAATCGACTGTCGTCAGATTCGCGTCCGAGCTCGGCTTTTCGGGCTATCCTCAGCTTCAGAAGACCCTGCAGGAGGTAGTCAAGAGCAGACTGACGAGCGTCCAACGCATGGAGGCGGCGGGCGGCGAAGATATGCTCGAACACGCGTTTTCTTCCGATATCGATACGATAAAGGCGACCCGCGAGAGCATTTCGCGCGAGGCGTTCAACGCGAGCGTCGAGGCGATAAACCGCGCGAAGCATATCTATGTCCTCGGCGTGCGCAGTGCGGCATCGCTTGCAAGCTTTGCGGCGTTCTATCTCAATTTTGTCTATGACAGCGTGACCCTCATCGAACCCGCCGGAACGGGCGAGGCGTTTGACCAGGCGTTCAGAATCAACAAGGACGATGTCTGCATCGCGATAAGCTTCCCGAGATATTCAAAGCAGACGATAAATATGCTGCGCTTTATATCCGACAGGGGAGCGACGGTTATCTCCGTTACCGACAGCGAAAATTCACCTATAGCGCAGTTTGCGACCCATCTTCTCCTCGCGCGCAGCAGCATGGTCTCGTTTGTCGATTCCCTCGTTGCTCCGCTGAGCCTTATCAACGCGCTGATAGCGGCGGCGGCGAGCGAAAAGAGCGGCGAGGTCTACAGCAATCTCAGCTCGCTCGAAAATATCTGGGACGAGTATCAGATATACCAGACCCACGAGGACGAGTAATTTTTTCAAAAAGAGGTAAATTATGCCTGAAGTGCTTGTAATAGGCGGCGGAGCGGCGGGACTTATGGCGGCCGTCACCGCAGCAAAAAACGGCGGCAAAGTCGTTCTGCTTGAACGCAACGAAAAAGTCGGCCGCAAAATAATGATAACGGGAAAGGGCAGATGCAATGTCACAAATGACTGCGCAGATCTCAATGCCCTCATCTCGGCTGTGCCGGTCAACGGCAGATTTCTTTACAGCGCGTTTTCACGTTTCATGCCAGCGGATACAATGAATTTCTTCGAGTCTCAGCGCGTGCCGCTCAAGACCGAGCGCGGCAACCGCGTTTTTCCCGAGTCGGACAGAGCGTCCGATATAGTCGACGCGCTCTTCTTCGCGGCGAAGCACGCGGGCGTCGATATAGTGACAGGCAGGGCAAAGGAACTCATAATCGAATCCGGTAAAGTCCGCGGCGCGATACTTCATTCCGGCGAGCGGATATATGCCGACAGGGTGATAGTCGCCACCGGCGGCAGGTCTTATCCCCAGACGGGCTCAACCGGTGACGGATATGAACTCGCAAAACAGGCGGGGCACACCGTGACCCCGATAAAGCCGTCGCTCGTTCCGCTCGAAGCGCATGAGGGATTCTGCTCGCGGCTTCAGGGACTGTCGCTGAGAAATGTTTCGATAACTGTTGAGGACACAAAAACGGGAAAGCACATCTATTCCGATTTCGGCGAGATGCTGTTCACCCATTTCGGCGTGTCTGGTCCGATGATACTCTCCGCGAGCTCGCATATGCGTCAGATGGAACGGGGAAGATATAAAATTGTTATCGACCTCAAGCCCGCGCTTTCGGAGCAGCAGCTCGATGCGCGCGTCCTGCGCGATTTCAGCGAGAACAACAACCGCAATTTCATAAATGCGCTCAACTTCCTGCTCCCCAAAAAGCTCGTGCCCGTCATAGTCTCTCTCTCGGGCATACCCATGGACACAAAGGTCAATTCCGTCACCCGCGAACAGCGCGCGAAGCTCGTTTATCTGCTCAAGCATTTCACTGTTACGGTAACTGACTTTCGCCCGATCGAAGAGGCGGTTGTCACCTCCGGCGGCGTAAAGACCTCGGAGATAGACCCGAAAACGATGCAGTCGAAGCTCATAGACGGTCTGTATTTTGCGGGCGAAGTTATAGATGTCGATGCCTACACGGGCGGATTCAATTTGCAGATAGCGTTCTCGACCGGACATCTTGCCGGAGAGAGTGCAGCTCAATAAAGAAAGCACGAAAGGAAAATCTCTATGTCAATAAATGTTGCAATCGACGGCCCCGCAGGAGCGGGCAAGAGCACAATATCACGCCGCGCGGCTCAGGCGCTTGGCTTTATCTATGTTGATACCGGCGCGCTTTACCGCACCGTCGGACTCAACGCACTGCGCCGCGGAGTCAACCTTGAAAACCCCGAGGCTATCGCCGAGAGCGTCAAGGGTATATCCGTTGAACTCAAATATGAAAACGGCGAGCAGGCAGTGTTTTTAAACGGCGAGAATGTCTCGGCGTTTATCAGAACGCCCGAGGCGTCCATGGCGGCGTCGAGAGTCTCCGCCGTGCCCGCAGTCCGCGAGTTCCTTTTCGGTCTCCAGCAGGATATCGCCGCCAAAAACGACTGCGTCATGGACGGGCGCGATATCGGAACCGTTGTTCTGCCCCACGCGCAGGTCAAGATATTCCTCACCGCCTCCGCCGAGGAGCGTGCGCGCCGCCGCTATAAAGAGCTCATAGAAAAGGGCGAAAAGGTCGAATACGAAAATGTGCTTGCAGAAATGAAGCAAAGGGATTATAATGATTCCAATCGGGCTATCGCTCCGCTCAGAGCCGCGCCCGACGCCATAACGGTCGATACGACGGAGCTTTCGCTCGACGAGTCGATAGAGAAAATAAAAAATGTTATTAAGGAGAATCTTTGATGGAACCGAAGATTAAAGGTAAAGCGTTTAACTACAACGATACCAGAGACAGAAAATTTTATGACGTTTTCGTTTGGATGTTTCATCCGCTCGCAAAGATTGTCTTCAAGACGCAGTATATCGGACGCGAAAACGTGCCGAAAACGGGCAGTCTTATAATTGCCTCGAACCATCGCAACTCATACGATCCCGGTCTCATTGCCGCGGCGAGAGTACGCAAGATCCACTACATGGCGAAGCTCGAGCTGTTCAATCTCAATAAGCTCGCTTCGTGGATGCTCCGCCACCTGAATGCGTTCCCGATAAGCCGCGGAACGGGCGACCAGCGTTCGCTCAACTATGCTATCCGCCTTGTCGAAGAGGGCAAGGTCCTCGGCATATTCCCCGAGGGCACGCGCTCGAAGGATCCCGACGGCAAGATGCTGCCGCCCAAAGCAGGCATCGCGCTTATAGCCAAGGCCACCCATGCCGATGTTCTGCCCGCATGCATTTATTTTGAGGGCAAGAGCAAGTTCCGCAAGAAGATAACCGTCCGCTTCGGCGAGGTTATTCCCTATGAGGAGCTCGGACTTACGGACGAATCAAATATGAGTGAGATAAAGGACGCTTCCAGACTTGTCATGGGCAAGATAGGGGAGCTGCTTGAAAAGGGTCATGAAAAAGATTGAGGTTGCAAAAACGGCGGGCTTCTGCTTCGGGGTCAACCGCGCGGTCGAGATGACATATAAGCTCGTTGACAGCGGAAAAAAAGTCGCTACTTTCGGTCCCCTGATACATAACCCAGTCGTTATAGAAGATCTTGAGAAAAAGGGCGTTCGGGTGATAAACTCGCCCATAGAAGCGTCCGCCGATACTACCGTCGTCGTCCGCACCCACGGAGTCGGCGCGAGCGTCTATCGCAGCCTTGAGGCTACGGGCGCCGATGTCTGCGACGCGACCTGCCCGTTTGTCAAGAAAATACACAGGATAGTCGGCGAGAATTCATCGCCCGATATCCCCGTGCTCATTGCCGGAGACAGCGGTCATCCCGAGGTCATCGGCATTATGGGTCACTGCCGCGGCGAGTGCTTCACTTTCCGCAACGCCGAAGAACTCCGTAAAATTTTCGAAAATCATCCGGAATATTCCGAGAAGAAAATAACGGTCGTCTCACAGACCACTTTCAGCGTAAAAGAATGGCAGGAATCCCTAAAAATAATAAAAATACTATGTACAAATGCAAATGTTTTTGATACAATATGTAATGCTACGCAGGATAGGCAGAAAGAGGCTTCCGAGCTGTCGCAGCGGGTCGATATGATGATCATCATCGGCGGCTCGCAGAGTTCCAACACGGCAAAGCTCAAGGGAGTGTGCGAAAAAAACTGCACGACTTATCTTGTGGAGCGCGCAGCGGATGTTAAAAATATCGATTTCTCCGCCTGCGATGTTGTCGGCGTTACTGCAGGGGCATCAACCCCTGCGTGCATAATAAAGGAGGTACTTTGTAACATGTCCGAAATTCTTAACGAACAATCCAAAGAGCTTGAGGAAGGCGCAGTCGAGCGTAAGACCGATGTCGCTGAGGCGGCTGCCGGTGAGCTCGAGGAGAGCGCAACTTCCGCACAGCCGGCGGAGGAGGTGCCTTCCGAAGAAGCAGACGAGCAGGACTTCTCCAAGGCTCTTGAGGAGTCTCTCAACAGCATGAACAACGACCAGAAGGTCACCGGTATCGTCATGGGCTTCTCGCCCACAGAGATCCAGGTCGACATCGGCAGAAAGCATGCCGGCTATGTCCCCATGGACGAGTACAGCGCAGATCCTGCCGCTGACCCGAAGAAGGAGCTCAAGATAGGCGACGAGATCGGTCTTATCATCATGAAGACCAACGATGCAGAGGGCACCGTTATGCTTTCCAAGCGCCGTTATGACGCTATGCAGGCATGGCGCGATATCGCTGACGCAGCTGAGACCGATAAGGTTTTTGAAGGCGTTGTCACCGATGTTGTCAAGGGCGGCGTTATCGCTGTTACCGACGGCGTTCGTGTTTTCATCCCCGGTTCTCTTGCAACCGCATCGCGCAGCGAGTCTCTTGACAGCCTTCTGAGAAAGAACGTCAAGTTCCGCATCATCGAGGTCAACAACTACAAGAGAAGAGCTGTCGGCTCCATCCGTGCCGTACTCAAGGAGGAGAGAAAGGCTGCTGAGGAAGCTTTTTGGGCACAGGCTGAGGTCGGTCAGAAGTATACCGGCACCGTCAAGTCTCTTACCAACTACGGTGCATTCGTCGACATCGGCGGCGTGGACGGAATGGTTCACATCTCCGAGCTTTCCTGGAAGCGCATCAAGCATCCGTCGGATGTCCTGAAGGTCGGCGACGTTATCGATGTCTACATAAAGGCTCTCGATCCCGAGAAGAAAAAGATTTCTCTGGGCTACAGAAAAGACGAGGACAATCCGTGGGAGATCCTTCGCAAGAACTATCCCGAGGGAACCGTTATCGACGCTGAGATAGTCAGCCTTACCGATTTCGGCGCATTCGCAAGAGTTATCCCCGGCATTGACGGTCTTATCCACATTTCTCAGATAGCGGATCGCCGCATCGAGAAGCCCTCCGACGTTCTCAAGGTCGGCGACAAGGTTCAGGCGAAGATCATCGGCATCGACTTCGACAAGAAGCGCGTCAGCCTTTCGATCAGAGCTCTGCTTGAGCCCGCCGCAGAGGACGAGGCTGAGGAGACCGAGGCTGAATAATCAGTTTTGATTTCACTATCCGGTTTCTGCCGTTTGGCAGGAGCCGGATATTTTTATCCCCGCGCGTATGCTTTTGCATAAATTTTGCACAAAACGCGCCGCGCGCTGCAATATCTTTTCTATCCGCGCAGACGGAAAATATATTGTACCGCGGGGCAAAGAGTGGTATAATTATTTTTATAACCGAAGGGAGGCAGATCGATGAAACGCATAACGCTCGTCTGCGGTCATTACGGCAGCGGGAAAACAAATTTCGCGCTCAACCTCGCAGTCAACGCGGCGAAGCGCGGCGAGAAGATAACGCTCGTCGATCTCGATATAGTCAATCCCTATTTCCGCACCGCGGACTACAAGGACGAGCTTGAAGCGGCGGGAGTCAATGTTATTGCCCAGAATCTTGAGGGCACTACCCTCGACGCACCCGCGCTGACAGCGAGGATGTTCTCGATTTTTGAGGAGAGCATGGGCAGAGTGATAGTCGATGTCGGCGGCGACGATGCGGGCGCTACCGCGCTCGGACGCTTTTCGCGCCAGCTCAACGAGTCGGGCTATGATATGCTCTGCGTCGTCAACAAATTCCGCAAATTTATTTCAAGTCCCGATGAGGCAGTCGGGCTGCTTGGGGAGATAGAGGCGGCGTGCCGTCTGAAAGCGACTGGGTTAGTCAACAACTCGCACTTGGGGGCGCAGACGACTGCGCAGGACATTCTTTCGTCCGTCCCTTATGCCGAGAAAACGGCTGAGCTTGCGTGTCTGCCGCTGATATATACAACTGCGCCGAAGAGCGTCGCGGGCGAACTCGAGGGGAAGATAGATAATCTCTATCCCGTCGATGTGCTCGTAAAGCTCCCGTGGTAAAAATTTTTTGACCGATACCGCTTCCGAGGCGAAGCGGCGGATATATAAGTTCGGTATTCTTGATTAGGAGGAACAGATATGGCAAAAGTCACGATCAATGAAAACACCTGCAAGGGCTGTGAGCTTTGCACGACGGCATGTCCGAAGCATATTATCAGCCTTGCTAAGGATAAGCTAAACCTAAAGGGTTATCATCCTGCGTGCGTCACAAACCCCGACGAGTGCATCGGATGTGCGGCGTGCGCTATTATGTGTCCCGATTGTGCAATAACTGTTGAGAGATAAAGAAAGAAGAGGTGTTGAAAGTGTCAGAAAGAGTTCTTATGAAAGGCAACGAAGCTCTGGCAGAAGCCGCTATCCGTGCCGGCTGCCGTCACTTCTTCGGCTATCCCATCACCCCGCAGACAGAGCTTGCGGCATATATGTCAAAGGTCATGCCTAAAATAGGCGGTACATATCTTCAGGCAGAGAGCGAAATCGCCGCCGTCAACATGGTGCTCGGCGCAGCTTCGGCGGGCGTCCGCGCGATGACTTCCTCGTCCTCGCCCGGAATCAGCCTCAAGACCGAGGGTATATCTTATATGGCAGGTTCGGATCTTCCGGCGGTCATTATCAACGTCCAGCGCGGCGGCCCCGGACTCGGCGGAATCCAGCCCTCTCAGTCGGATTATTGGCAGGCGACAAGAGCGCCCGGCCACGGCGATCTGCATATTCTTGTTTTCGCTCCCAGCTCCGTTCAGGAGATGGTCGATCTTGTTGGCAGAGCATTTGACAAGGCTGATGAGTATCGTATGCCCGCGATGATCCTTGCCGACGGTATGCTCGGTCAGATGATGGAGCCCGTCGAAATAGGCGAGGGCAGCGGCGGTTCGAGCGTCGAGAAGCCTTGGGCGGCATGCGGCCACAACGGCGGACGCAAGCATAATATAGTCAATTCTCTCTATCTACAGGCGGCAGACCTCGAGCGCCTCGTCAGAGAGCGTTTCGCAAGATATGCGGTTATCGAAGAGAAGGAGCCCATGAGCGAGAGCTATATGGTTGACGATGCCGAGTACGTCGTCGTCGCTTACGGCGCATCGGCGCGTGTCGCAAAGGCAGCTGTTCGCGAAGCGAGAGAGCAGGGCATAAAGGCTGGACTTATCCGCCCGATAACCCTCTGGCCGTTCCCGAAGCAGGCTATGCGCGACGCTGCGGAGCACGCAAAGGCTTTCCTCTGCGTCGAGATGAGCATGGGTCAGATGATTGACGATGTCAAGCTCGCTATCGACTGCAGCAGACCTGTTGAATTCTTCGGACGCACCGGCGGAATAATCCCGACCCCCGCCGAAGTCCTTGAAAATATCAAAAAACTTGCAGGAGGCGAAAAATAATGGCAATCGTATTCCAGAGACCCAAGGCGCTTCTTGATGTGCCTACCCATTATTGCCCCGGTTGCACTCACGGTATAATCCACCGCCTCGTTGCGGAGTGCATTGACGAGCTCGGTATAGAGGGCAAGACCGTCGGCATCGCGCCCGTCGGATGCGCCGTTATGGCATATAATTATTTCGGCTGCGATATGATCGAGGCTCCCCACGGACGCGCCCCGGCTGTTGCAACGGGTGTTAAGCGCGCAAAGCCCGAGGACGTTGTGTTCACCTATCAGGGCGACGGCGACCTCGCCGCTATCGGCACCGCCGAAACTGTTCACTCCGCGACCCGCGGCGAGAACATCACCGTTATCTTCGTCAACAATGCGATTTACGGCATGACAGGCGGCCAGATGGCTCCCACCTCGCTGCCCGGACAGGTCACTCAGACCACGCCCTACGGCAGAGATATTAAGACCGCGGGCTATCCCGTAAGAGTCTGCGAGATGCTCTCGACTCTCGACGGCACCGCCTATGCGGAGCGCGTTTCGGTTGACTGCGTCAAGAACATAAACAGAGCGAAGAAGGCTATCAAAAAGGCTTTCGAGACTCAGCTTGCCGGCAAGGGCTTCTCGATAGTTGAAGTTATCTCGGCTTGCCCCACCAACTGGGGACTTTCGCCCGTCGATGCGCTCGGCTGGCTCAGAGAGAATATGCTTCCTTATTATCCGCTCGGCGTTTATAAGGACAAGACAGCAGAGGAGGAAGCAAAATGAAGGATATGAACGCACTTCTCGCCGGATTCGGCGGTCAGGGTATACTTTTCATGGGCAAGGTCATCGCTTATGCGGGACTCACCGACGGCAAGGAAGTTTCATGGCTTCCGTCCTACGGCCCCGAGATGCGAGGCGGCACGGCAAACTGCAGCGTCTGCATCTCCTCCGATCCCATCTGCTCGCCCCTCGTTGTCACTCCGAATGTGTTCGTTGCGATGAACGGCCCGTCTTATGACAAGTTCATCGACAGCGTCGTTCCCGGCGGAATAGTTATTCTTGACAGCACGCTCGTTGAGCGCGAGGTCAAGAGAGACGATATCACCGTCTGCCTCGTTCCCGCCACTCAGATGGCGGAGGAGCACGGACTCAAGGGCCTTGCAAACATCATTCTTATCGGCAAGCTCATGGAGCAGACCGGCTTCTGCAACCTCGACACCATGTCGAAAGCAATAGCCAAGGTCGTCCCCGCAAGAAAGCAGCATCTTGTTCCCAAGAATGTCGAGGCTATCGAGCTGGGCATGAACTATAAGGGTTAAAATCGACAAATTTAATCATAACCACTAGTAAACTAGTGGTTTGCACAGCCCCTATAAGGGGCGCCTACTGGCTAAGCCCCTGAAAGGGGCGTCGAAAGGTTTGACAACGCATTACTATCTCAAGCAGCCGCTCACGTGCGGCTGTTTGTTTTTTGCTTATTTATTCTTGGCACCCGTAAACGGGTCAATGTATTCTTTGATGCTCATCTGGTCTTGTGCAAAATCTTCTTCAAGCTGATTCCTTATGTATTCTTCGATTACCCTTTTGTTTCTGCCTACCGTATCCACATAGTAGCCTCTACACCAAAAATTTCTCGAACCATACTTATATTTAAGATTTGCATGCCTATCGAAGATCATCAAACTGCTTTTTCCCTTGAGATATCCCATAAACTGTGCTGCACTCATATACGGTGGAATACTTACCAACATATGCACATGGTCTACGCAGGCTTCCGCTTGTATGATCTCCACACCTTTTTGTTCACACAGTTTTCGCAATATTACACCTATATCTTTTTTCAATGTTCCATATATTTCTTTTCTTCTGTATTTCGGTGCGAATACTATGTGATACTGACACCTATACCTTGAATGTGATGTGCTTTTTATTTCGTTGTTTCCATCTTTCTTTAACATAATATCCTCCTTGCCTTTTAGTAATGCAGTCGCCAAACCGCTTCTATTATACTTGGAGGTTATTATCTTTGCACCTCTCTTTTGCGAGGTGCTTCTTTTTTTACTTAAGCTTTCTTTTTCCCCCGGTAGAACCGGGGGTTTTCAACTGTTGCGAAACAATGAAGAATCCCGTCAGGCGTGAGCTTGACGGGATTCTTGCGGTTTATTCGAGGGTTTGTTCGTTGATTTCTTTTATACGCAGTTCATGTGTGGCAGAAAGCGATTTGATTAATTCCTCTAATTTCGAGATTTTTCTATCACTCGGAGAAAAGAGCATGTTAAACAAAAAGAGTACAACAACAGAGGGTACGCCCGCGAACAACAGACAGACAATGGATTCTATCAAAAATTGAAAAATTTTAAACCCGGAGGGTTTGTTGGCGTCGTTAATACACATCACCAATACATATATTGCAGCTGCTACAATTGCTAATATGATTATTATATTACCCGGCAGACGGATTTTACTCTGCCTTGATTTAATGGTGTTTATCTGCGCTTCAAGAGCAGCTTTCTCCTGATTAAATTGAGCGTTTTCCTGTTCTGTTTCGTCATTGATTTTTTTTGATAATTTATTACGCTTACCTTCAACATAACTTGCATATTTATTGAAAATCGGAGTGATTATTTCTTTCTCCTCTTGATTGGCAACAGTGAGGGCGGAATTGTATAACTTCTTTATATAGTTGAAGTCAGTTTTGAATCTGCCGGTAGTATTAGCGAAGCTTACCGTGAAGTTTTCTGTGTGAATTTTTATAAGCCCCCACCAGCCTCGATAATCGTAGGGACATTCCTGTGTTAGTGTGCTGAATATTTTTTCTGCTGAAACATAATTATTAAGATTAATAAAAGTTTCGGCAGCTTTTACGCGGTCATCTACCGACTGTCCGTCCGAAAGCACAACCGTGTCTGCGTGTAAGTGTTCAATGCGATTGTTGTAATTGTTGACGGCTTTTTCCGTGATGAATGGTGTGCCACAGTATTTGCATACAGCAGCCTCTTTAACGGAATCGACCTCCAACTCCCCTCCGCAATTAGTGCATTTCGCCATTATTAAAGGCATAAAAATCCCCCCATTTAAAAAATTGTAAATAAAAAGTGCGTAACAGAAGTTACGCACTGAAAACCGCAACCCCGATTGTGCCAAATAAACCTCAAGCACAAGAGGGTAGACTCAACTGCTATTCAAGTGAAATTCCGTTTTACCGAAATTCGGTTAGAATGGTAAAAAGAAAATAACACCCTTAAAAAATAAAGGTATACCGCTTTTGTACTATTAAGATTAGTTTGACAAAAATATTATATCACTGTTTTTGCGAGAAATAAAGACTTTTTGACATTGACAAAAACATATTCGGCATTTCACGACAAAATATCCCCCTTACCCTCTTTTTCTCTCAAATCCGTTTACAGAATCGCCGTTTTGTGTTATCTCTATAATACTGCGAAAAATAAGCAACAACCCCGCTCGGATTTTACTCCGGGCGGGGCAATGTTATTTGTCTTTTTACATCAAGGATCTGTAGAGCTCTGCAAGCTCAGCAACGCTCGTGTCGCGCGGGTTGCCAGGGCGGCAGGCGTCGTCATATGCGGACTGCGCAAGGAACTCGACATCCTCGTGCTTGACGATTTCCTTGAGGTCGGCGGGGATTCCGACGTCCTTTGCAAGCTGTCTGACTGCGTCAACAGCCGCCTTGCGGTATTCGTCAACGCTCATGTTCTCCGTGCCCTCAACGCCCATAGCCTTCGCTATGTCGCGGTATTTCTCGCCGGTCGCGGGTGCGTTGTATTCCATGACGGTCGGCAGGATTATAGCATTTGCCACGCCGTGCGGGGTGTCATAGAGCGCGCCGAGCGGGTGAGCCATCGAGTGTACTATGCCAAGACCGACATTCGAGAAGCCCATGCCTGCGACATACTGACCGAGAGCCATGCCCTCGCGTCCCTCGGGGGTGTTTTCAACGGCACCGCGAAGCGACTTCGAGATTATCTCGATTGCCTTGAGGTGGAACATATCGCTCATTGCCCATGCGCCCTTGGTGATGTAGCCCTCGATAGCGTGGGTCAGAGCGTCCATGCCTGTTGCGGCGGTCAGTCCTTTGGGCATGGAGGACATCATGTCGGGATCGACAACGGCGACCACCGGAATGTCGTGAACATCTACGCAGACCATCTTGCGGTTCTTTTCGGCGTCGGTGATAACATAGTTTATCGTGACTTCTGCTGCAGTTCCCGCCGTGGTCGGGACGGCGATTATCGGAACGCACTTGTTCTTTGTCGGCGCAACGCCCTCAAGGCTTCTGACATCGGCGAACTCGGGGTTCTTGATGATTATGCCGATAGCCTTCGCAGTGTCCATCGAGGAGCCGCCGCCGATAGCTACGATGCAGTCTGCGCCGCTCGCCTTGAATGCCTCAACGCCGGACTGAACATTCTGAATAGTCGGGTTGGGCTTGATCTCGCTGAACATCTCGTATGCGATGCCCGCGTCGTCCAGAACATCTGTGACTTTCTTCGATACGCCGAACTTGATGAGGTCGGGGTCGGATGCGACGAAAGCTTTCTTGAAACCTCTTGCGGTGATTTCCTCGGCAACCGCCTTGACTGCGCCCGCGCCGTGATATGAAGTTTCATTGAGAACGAATCTGTTGTACATAATTTTTACCCTCCCGGATATTTTTTTGATAAAGCTGTATTGATAAAACTTTATCTTTTCCTTAATCCTATCATTAATTTTTAAGCGCATTTTAAAGCTCGTTTAAATAAATTGTGAACACGGGAACCATCCGGGAGCAAAGTGTTGATTTAAACCGTGCCGTTGTTCTGATAATCATGCAGAAGCTTCAGCAGCTCGGCGGCGTGCCGACCCTCGTCAACCGCATATTTTTGAAACATTTCTGCGGTTGTTTTGTCGTCCGAAGTTTCTTTCGCGTAGTTTTCGAAGTCGCGCACAAGCTCCGTCGAGTTCTGCCACGCCCTGAGAACTCTGTCGCGCGTGGTTATAACTATTTTTTTGTCATTACTCATTTTGTCAGCCCTTTCGTTTTTTGTTATTATGCCCGATACGCCGCGGAAAAATATCGGCGGAGAGTGTATAAAATTTGCCCTGCCGCCGAAAACTAATCTCCGAAGCCAAAATTGAAAGGAGAAGCATATATGCAGCTTACACAGAAAGAAAAAGAATTGCTCAAGGATCTCAAGGGTCAGGAGAAGCTCTGCGTCGAGAAATATTCTCAGCATGCCGCGGCGGCAAATGATGAACAGCTCAGCCAGCTTCTGAACTACCTCGGCGGTGTTGAGCAGAGGCACTTAGATATTATCACAAAAATCGACAGCGGCGAGATTCCTCAGCCCGTAGCAGGGGAGGCGGCTCCGAAAAATGATTTCAAGCAGACCTATTCGGTCAGCGAAACGCAGGAAAAGAAGAACGACTGCTATATCTGTTCCGACCTGCTCGCCACCGAAAAGCACGCCTCCGCGCTCTATGACACATGTATCTTCGAGTTCAAGAACGAACAGCTCAGAACGGTTCTCAACTCCATCCAGCGCGAGGAGCAGGAGCACGGCAAGAAAATATATGACTATATGTCCGCGAATAATATGTATTCGTGATGCAAAAAGGCCGTCCCCCGGGGCGGTCTTTTACATAAGCCCTTGACCGTCGGGCGCGATTGTGATATCCTTGCAGTGTGAAAAATATGATTTGACGGAGTGAAGGAAATGACAGTCAGCGCAAACGAAAGCAGAAAAATAATGGAGCGTATCGGCTTCCCGCAGGAGGCTGTAGACACTATCGGCGATTGCACCGAAAGAGTGTCCGAAAACGCGGATTTCAACGCCCTTGTCGATGAGTTTATCGCCTATCCCGAGAACCTCGACAGCGTGCTCGAAAGACTCAAGGCGCTCAGCGAACAGCTCGGCGAAAATGAGTATACAATGAATATGTGCCTGCTCCTCGGTGCGTGCCCCGCGCTGCGCGAGCGCTATGCCGAAAAGGGTATCGACGAGGCGATATTCTGGAAGAGCATTGAGGATATGCGCTGGAAGCTTCGCGAGTGCATGGACTGCGAAGAGGTCTGGGGCACTTTCGTCCCGCATTGGTACAGGGGCTTTTTCGAGATGACCCGCTTCGGACTCGGCAGATTCCAGTTCGAGAAGACGGACTTTGACGCCGATTACTATGAAAAGTGCGGCAACACCCTCAAACGCGGTGACACGGTCATAAACTTCCATATCCCCTCGGCAGGACCGTTGACTGATGAGAAGAGACTTGATTCATATAAGCAGGCATACAAGTTCTTCGGCGGCAAGGACGGCGAGCCCATGGCGTTCGTGTGCGGCTCGTGGCTGCTCTATGAGGGGCACAGGGAGTTCCTGCCCGAAAACAGCAACATACTTCGCTTCATGGACGATTTTGATATAATCAGAAGCGCCGACAGAGAGAAGTTCAGCGACGGCTGGCGCGTGTTTGGAAAATACAGCAACGGATCCGTTGATGACCTGCCCGAGGATACTTCTATAAGGCGCGCATTCAAGCAGAGACTTCAGCAGGGCAAGCCCACCGGCTACGGTTACGGCGTGTTCTTCTTCGACGGCGAAAAGATACTCGGCAAATAACGAAAAATTTAAAAAAATTGTTGACAACCGGCTCGTTTTTTGATATCATAGCTGTTGTCGCACGGGAGTGCGACACATAAGGGCCACTAGCTCAGTTGGTTAGAGCACTCGGCTCATAACCGAATGGTCCGGGGTTCGAGTCCCTGGTGGCCCACCAAGAAGCGCCGATCTTCGGCGCTTCACAAATATAGGGGTATAGCTCAGTTGGTAGAGCAGCGGTCTCCAAAACCGCGTGCCGAGGGTTCAAGTCCTTCTGCCCCTGCCAAAAAAAGCACCGAATTTTCGGTGCTTTTTTCCTTTGTTTACGCTGCTTTACGGCGATTTTACTTACTTTTCCCATATAGATAAAACTACGGCGCACGGTCTTTTCTGTACGCCGTCTTTTCATTTTCACACCGTTTTTTGTTCACTTTGTGCCACACAATCCACGCAATTCGTTTGGTACATCATCAAGAAAGCATCAATTACAATTCAAATCCGTTTGTAACGCCCATTAGCATATCCGTGTTTCGCTTGACATAATACATTTCGGTTATCTCCGAAGTTGTGTGTCCAAGTAAATCTGCCACCTGCCTCGGTGTTAATGCTTTTACCGTTCCGTCCTCAGTTCGCACACCTGTTACAAGCTTTGTTGCGAAGGTGTGTCGCAAACTGTGTAAGCCTTTTTTCTCGATTCCTGCCGCATCGAGTATGGAATAAAACCGTTTTCTTAAATTCAACGGTCTTGTAAAGTTTCCGTCTGCATCGGGTATCAACGGTGCATCCTCACCGAAATATCGCTCGTTGCGTAATTCAATAATCGCTTGTATTGCTGTTTCGTTTAAGGGTACGATACGCTTGCTTGAAGCGGTTTTCAGCTTGCCTACAATAATTTCTCGTCCGCTTTTGCGCTCTGTTCCGTCACGCTTTTGCGCTTCTTTAACACCTCTTTGAATGTGCATCACTTTCTTTTCAAGGTCTATGTCGCTGTTGATTAAACCTAACGCTTCAGCAGTTCTGAGCCCCGTGTTCAGCATAAGAATATATGCTGATACTTGATTGTGTTTCGGCTTGCCTGAGGGGTACTTCTTGTATGCTTCCGCTTTGAACTTTTCAATTTCCTCATCGGTGAATACAGTTATCGTTTCGCATATGGGAAGCACTTCTTTGTTTTGCTTTGCAAGATAATTTGACTTTTTTATCGTCGGCACAGCGTTCATTGGATTCTTTTTTATGAACTCTTCACGCATAAGATAATCGAAGTATTCATTGAGCAGATTGTATGTTTGCTTGACGGTTGAGAATGAATATCCCTTGTCGGTCAGCGTGCTAATCAATCGCTTAATGTCTGCACCTGTTATGTTAGACACAATGAGTTTACCCATGTAAGGGACGATTTGATTTTTGTAAATCTGCTCGTTGCGGTCATAGGTTACTCGCTCAACATTCGGGTACTTAAACACTTGCAGGTAATTAAGCAGGCTGTCTTTTACAGTCTTGTTACCCTCAATTGCATCAATGATTTCTTCTTCAAACTTGGTTATGTAGTCCGTCATTTTCTTGTTGACTTCGGCTTTGGTAGTGCCGGAAAAGCTCTTGCGTTTTCGTTCGCCTTTCTCATCCTTGTACCAAACTACGCCACCCCATCTGCCGTCCGTTCGTTTGAATGCGTTGCCGTTTGTCAGCAGTTGTTTTTGCATTTTATCACTCCTTTCGCACACACAATATCACAAACCTTTTTCAATATCCAGACCAAAGATTGTGTGTTTGTTTTAGTTGTATTGGCTTCAAAAAGCCGTCACAAATCGTCCACAAGCCGTTTTTAGTTTTAGTCCGACGAGTTACTCTATTTCAGAGTGAATTCGTCAATTTTTGCTCACAGCGTTGTCAAAACAGCTTGATTTTTAATCATCATACCGCAACACTCAAGTGAATACGCAAAAGCCTTGATTTTCTGCGAAAAACACCCCTTACTGCATACGAATTTGGAATCATACGCAAAAGTATTACGAATCGAAAAGCCGACAGGCTTTGCCGGACGGCGTTTTCGGGCATTTCAATGCCCGAAAATCATACCCCTTTATCCTGCTTTAAAATCGACGGCTTGAAATCCGCTTCAAAGCCCACTCAAAGGAGCCGAAATTTCATCCAAAAACGCATAAAAAATCAATTCAAAAAACTCAAAAGAAAAATCGCTGTTTTTTCAACTTTAGGCTTTTAGATTATTTGTCATCAGCCCTTACAGTGGGGTACACTATATTTGATGAACTGTGTAGATATTACTTTGTTGTGCGTTTTCAAAAAATCTTTGAGTAATATTTATATAACCTTTTTCTTCGAGCGACTTTAGCGTGTTTCTGCAAGTGGTCTGACACATATTACACTTCTTAGCCATCTTCGGAACAGACCAAAAACTTACACCTTTGCTGTCACCAACCGAAACAAGAAAACAGTAAATCATAAATTCGTGCGGAGAAAAGTTTTCATCAAAGATTTTGTTCGGCATATAGTAAACCTTGCCGTCGGTTTTGTAATTTTTATTTGCGTACATAATTTTTATCCTTTCATAATTTGTTTTTGAACCCACAATTTGAATTCATCTTTCGGTACAACAATTCTTGTGCCGATTTTTATTTTTGGAAAACCTTTTTCATTGACAAGTTCGTATGACCTTGTGCGAGATATTCCAAGCACCTTTGCAACCTGCGACACCGATATCATCATCGGTAGTTCATCAAAACTTTTATAGCTTTCTTTCATTGCGTTACCTCCTTTCGAATTATTCGAGAGATACTTTTTCGAAAAGTAAAGAGAGTAAAACCAAATTTGAAAACAAAAATTCACTCATAAAAAAGTCCCTCTACTATACGGAGAAAAATTTCCATTTTGTTCGGGTGTTTTTCAAAATTCTTTACACCTTGTTTACATTTAATTACACCAAAGAAAAATATCCCTCTATAATACAGAGAAAAATTCAAGTTTTGTTGATGTGTTTTGAAAGAAAATTTACAAATTATTTTATAAAAACAAAAATCCTCACCGTTTTGCCATGGGCTAATAAGGCAGTATTTAAGGAATTATGGTGTAATCCCGATAAAGGGGGGTTACACCTTTTCTTTATTTAAGCGGATTTTTCCGCTTTTTTCTGTTTACTCTTTTCATTGTATTAATAAGCTGCTCTCTGTTGTGATGCAAATAACCCGACTGCCGTAAAATAAATATCCACTTTAACATTATTGTGAGAATGTTTCTTCTCATTGTCGTGAAATTCAATACGCTCAATAAGTTTGTTTACAACGGTCTGAAGCGTTTTGTACTCCCATAAGATAGAAAAGTTAAAAAATTAAAATAACCGCTTGAGTGTTTAGACGGCTATTTATTAGTCAATTTGATTTTTTGAGAGTATTAAAGTATAATTAAAAAAAGATTTATCATTTTGGTATACAACAGCTTGTGATTAAATTTTGTTATGTAGGTGGTGGGATGATGTATAATCCACAGATAGAAACATTTATAAAGGTTGCGGACGCAGGAAGTTTTAACAAAGCGGCAGAGGAATTGTATATCACGCCGACTGCCGTTATTAAGCAAATCAATTTGCTTGAAAGCTCACTTGACTTGGTTTTGTTTGAGCGTACGCACCGTGGGTTGATACTGACTAACGCAGGCAAGTCGCTTTATCAGGACGCTAAGTACATTATCGGCTATTGCAAGGACAGTGTTGTCAGGGCGAAAAACGCAATGAGCGAGGGCGAAAATATTATTCGTATCGGCTCGTCGCCTACAACTCCTGCTCAATTACTTATGCAAATGTGGCCGAAAATTCAAGAACAATGCCCTGATATAAAATTTGAGATTGTTCCATTTGAGAACACACCCGAAAACGCAAAAGAAATACTTGCGAATTTGGGGAAGAACATTGATATTATCGGCGGAATATTTGACGACACAATGCTTAAACTCAGAAAATGCGAGGGCTTGCAATTATCTCGTGAGCCGTTTTGCTGTGCCGTATCCATTCACCACAAGCTTGCACAAAAGGATAAGCTTCAAATCAGCGATTTATACGGCGAAAATTTAATGCTTATGCACCGTGGCTGGAGCAATTATGTCGACCAATTGCGTGACGATATTTGGCAAAATCATACGCAGATACATATTGTTGATTTCGATTTTTACAATATGAGCATATTTAACAGATGCGAAAACACGAACGATGTTTTGCTTGCAATACCGGGTTGGGCAAATGTTCATCCTCTGCTGAAAGTTATTCCTGTTGAGTGGGAATACAGCATTCCGTACGGTCTTTTACATTCGATGACTCCAAGCGAAAATGTTCGACGGGTTTTAGATGCGGCTAAGAATATAGTTAAAACTAAATAAGCAGTTATAACCCAAAGGTATATACTGAATAACAAAACGAGACTTCATACGAGGTCTCGTTTTTCTTATAATATAGTTGAAAAAAACAACGAAGGAGTGGCAGATATGAAAAAGTTAAAAGCACTGCTTATAAACGGCAGTCCGAGAGCAAAGGGCTGTACTTACACGGCATTGACCGAACTAAAAAACACATTGGAGCAAGAAGGTATGGAGGTTGAGCTTATCCATGTAGGCCATAAGGATGTGCACGGTTGTATCGCTTGCAGAAAATGTAAGGAAATCGGTAAGTGCATATTCGATGATATTGTAAACGAGGTTGCACCTAAATTTAACGAGGCAGACGCTTTTGTTATCGGAGCACCTGTTTATTACGCATCTCCTGCCGGTGGAGCAATCGCATTTCTTGACAGATTGTTTTTCAGTACGGCTAATGTTGATAAGACAATGAAAGTTGGTGCAGCAGTAACAACCTGTCGCAGAGGTGGTAACACAGCATCATACGATGTGCTCAACAAATATTTTTCAATCAGCTCTATGCCGATTGCCACAAGTCAGTATTGGAATATGGTTTACGGCGGTCAGGCAGAAGAGGTTTTGCAGGATAAAGAGGGTTTGCAAACTATGAGAACGCTCGGCAAAAACATTGCTTTTATGGCAAAGAGTATTGCACTGGGCAAGGAGCAATTCGGACTGCCCGAAAAAGAACAGATTACATTTACAAACTTTCACCACTAAGGAGAAATAATGAATTACAAGATTTTAGGTAAAGAGTTAAAGGTATCGGCTGTCGGTCTCGGATGTATGGGAATGAGCCACGCTTACGGCTCACCTGCCGATAAAAATGAAATGTGCGAGCTTATCGCAAAGGCTGTTGATTTAGGCTATAACTTTTTTGACACGGCAGAGGTTTACGGTACGGCAAATAATCCACACGATAACGAGGAGCTTGTAGGCAGAGCGTTAAAGCCATACCGTGATAAGGTTATTATCGCAACAAAGTTCGGCATTGAATTTGACAAAACAAGCAATGCCACAAACCCACCTCTTATACCGAATTCAAGACCGGAGGTTATCAGAAAATCGGTTGAAGGCTCGCTTAAAAGACTTGACACAGACCATATTGATTTATACTATCAGCACCGTTTCGACCCTAATGTTCCTATCGAAGAGGTGGCAGGAGTAATGGCAGATTTGATTAAAGAGGGTAAAATAACTCATTGGGGTATGAGCGAAGCGACCGAGGAAAATATAAGAAAAGCAAATTCGGTTTGTGCGCTGACTGCCATACAAAATCGCTACTCAATGATGGCAAGGCATTATGAATCGCTGTTTCCTGTTCTTGAGGAGCTTAATATCGGTTTCGTTGCATTTTCGCCGCTTGCAAACGGATTTTTAAGCGGTAAGTACAACGAAAACTCAAAGTTTGAAAAAGGCACGGATTACAGAACAGTTATGCCACAGTTCACTGCCGACGGTGTTCGTCAAAATAAGGAATTGCTTGAGCTGTTAAACACGCTTGCAAAGGATAAAAACGCAACGCCTGCACAAATTTCGCTTGCGTGGATGATGTGCAAAAAACCGTATATAGTACCTATTCCGGGTACAAGAAAGCTTGACAGACTGATTGAAAACGCAGGTTCGGCAGATATTGTATTAACGAGCGATGAGATATCAGCGATTGATAATAAGCTTGATAATATAAATATGTCCGCTGTTTTCGGTGGGTCGAAAGTGATAAAAAAGAGGGAGTAATTATGGTATTTTATTTCACCTCAACTGGCAACAGCCTTTATGTTGCAAAGTGTATTGACGAATATCCTGTCAGCATACCGCAGGCTATAAAAAATTCGTCAATCTATTCAGACAACCAAATCGGTATTGTTTGCCCTGTTTATTGCGGCGAAATACCGAATATGGTAAAAGAGTTTTTGAAAGAATCGAAGTTTGATACAAAATATATGTATCTCATTTTAACCTACGGCAACAGTGCAAGCGACTGCCCCGAGTTTACATATAACGAGTTTAAGGCTCTCGGTATCAACTTTGATTATATAGATACCGTTCACTGCGTTGATAATTACCTGCCTGTTTTTGATATGGCAGAAGAAAAGAAAATTGACAAAGATACAGATGTTCAAATTGCACATATAATCAAGAATATCAGACTAATGAAAAAAGGTGTTCCAACTGCAACAGACGCAGACAGGAAACTCCACAAGCAAGTGGCAACGCTGAATAAAATCATTCCGTCATTTAATAACGGCAAGATGATTAAAATAACCGATAAATGTATCGGCTGTAAGATATGCGAAAAGGTTTGCCCGACAGGTAATATAATTGTGCTGACAAATTACGCACAAAGGCGAAGCAAAAAATGCGAATACTGCCTTGCCTGCGTTCACGCTTGCCCTCAAAAGGCAATTATCATTAAGCACGAGAAAAACAAAAACGAGCGATACAGGAATGAAAATGTATCACTCGATGAAATAATAAAATCAAATTTTCAGGATAGGAGAGAAAGCTATGAATAATTTTATTTTTGAAAATTCGTCAAAGGTATATTTCGGTGAAGGCTGCGTAAAAGAATATCTTTCAAATATTCTTTCAGCTTACGGCGAAACGGTTATGCTCTGCTACGGCGGTGGCTCGATTAAGAAAAACGGCATTTATGACGAGGTTATAACCGTACTCAAAAAAGAAAATAAGGCAGTTGTTGAGTTTAGCGGTATTCCGTCAAACCCGACCTACAGCAAGGTACTTGAGGGGGTTAAACTTGCTAAAGAAAGCAATGCTGATCTTATTCTTGCAGTCGGCGGCGGAAGCGTTATGGACTGCTGTAAGGCAATTTCACTCGGTGCAAAATATGACGGTGATATTTGGGCTGACTTTTGGGCAAGACCGGGTGTGATTGATTTTGAACCGTTGCCGCTCGGTATTATCGTCACTGTTTCAGGCACGGGCAGTGAATGTAACGGCGGTGCCGTAATCACAAACGAAGAACTTAAAATCAAAACAGGCAAAGATTATCCTCAGCTTAACGCAAAATTCGTTATGCTTGATTCGACCTACACCTATAGCGTTCCTGAATTTCAAATGGTATCGGGTGCTTTTGATACTCTTTCACACATTATGGAAATCTATTTCAGCGAGCCGAATGAAAGCAATGTATCGGACGATATATCCGAGGCTCTTATGAAAAATGTTATCACCAATTTGCGTGCCGCTATCAAAAATCCCAAGGACTACACAGCAAGAAGTAACCTGATGTGGGACGCAACAATGGCAGAAAACCGTATCATCAAACTTGGCAAAAAGACTGATTTTGAGTGCCACCAAATGGAGCACCAGCTTGGCGCATACACTAACTGCAATCACGGTGCAGGTCTTGCCGTTCTTCATCCTGTTTATTACAGACATATTTGCAAGGCAGGCGAAAAGAAATTTGCTCAGTTTGCAGTTAATGTTTGGGGTATTTCAAAGGACGGCAAAACAGACGAAGAACTTGCAAAAGCAGGTATTGAGGCCCTGACAGATTTTATTAAGGAAATCGGTATGCCGACAACCTTTAAGGAACTTGGAATTGATGAAAACATCAACCTTAAAGAAATTGCAGACTCATGCGGCATTGTGCCGGGTGCATACAAAAAGATGACACACGAAGAAATTCTTCAAATTTTTGAAGAATGCAAATAACTATTTAATCTAAAGCTAATTTTAGATGTTTAATTTTCAAACAGAAAAGGAGTTAATCAGTATGAATTTTATAAAATTAAACAATGGCGTAGAAATGCCAATGCAGGGTATCGGAACATTTTTGCTGTCCCCTGACGAGGCAGAGGCATCTGCAACCTACGCTCTCAAGAACGGATGTCAGCTTATTGATACGGCAAATGCTTATTGCAACGAAAAGGCAGTAGGCAGAGCAATGAAAAACGCAGGCATTGACCGAAAAAATATTTTTCTTGAAACAAAGCTTTGGCCGTCATTTTACGAGCAGGACGATGCAGTAGACAAAACTCTTGAAAGACTTCAAACAGATTATATCGATTTACTTTTAATTCATCAGCCTGCCGGAAACTACATTGCAGGATATAAGCAAATGGAAAAAGCATATAGGGACGGCAAGGTTCGTGCAATCGGTCTTTCAAACTTTAACGAAGAGCAGATTTGCGAAATCCTAAATATCTGCGAGGTTAAGCCGTCCGTTCTTCAAACCGAAGTGCACCCCTATTATCAGGAAAAGGAACTTAAAAAATTCCTTTCTCACGAGGATATTAAAATTCAGGCTTGGTATCCGCTGGGTCACGGTGACAGTGCACTTCTTAACGAGCCACTCTTTAAGAGCCTTGCTGAAAAATACGGTAAGTCGACAGCTCAAATCATTCTTCGTTGGCATATTCAGGAGGGCAACATTATTATCCCGGGTTCAAAGAACAGCGACCATATCAAGGCAAATTTTGATATTTTTGATTTTTCACTTACTAATGAAGAAATGGCAAAAATATCATTACTTGATAAGGGTGTAAGATATTATACCTCAACACCGGAAATGCTTAAAAAGTATGCCGAGATGATACCGCCTGTTGACGAACAAAAATAATTAAATTAAAGGAGATTAAGATTATGAAAAAATTAACCTCAATTCTTTTGGCATTCGTGCTTGTGTTTTCGTTCGCAGCTTGCTCTAATAATTCGAGCGACAATTCAAATACAACCCCAAGCACTTCACAAACGGCAGATACTTCAAAATCTACCGATGAAAATACCCAAAATTCTAATACACATTCAAAAATATTAGTTGTTTATTATTCTGCAACAGGTAGCACAAAAGCTGTTGCAGAAACTATAGCCGACACTTCCGGAGCAGATTTGTTTGAGATTACACCTGTTGACCCTTACACAAGCGATGACCTTAACTGGACTGATGACAATAGCCGCGTAAGTGTTGAGCACAACGACGAAAGCAAGCGTGATGTACCACTTACAAAGACTACGCCTGATAATTGGGCAGATTATGATACAGTATTTATCGGCTATCCGATTTGGTGGGGCATTGCTGCTTGGCCTGTAAATAATTTTGTTAAGGGCAATGATTTCAGCGGCAAAACCGTTATTCCGTTTTGCACATCAACATCATCAGGCTTAGGTCAGAGTGGTGACCTTTTAGCCGATATGGCAGGCACAGGCAATTGGCAGGACGGCGAAAGATTTTCTTCAGATGCCTCATCAAGCAAGGTTGAATCTTGGGTGAACGGTCTTGAGCTTAAATAAAATCCGTAAATTTACAGTTGTGCTTTTGGCGGTTACTGTTACGGTGATACCATTATGTCTTGGCTTTTCGGCGAACATTAAATTATTAAGAGAGGTAATATTATGAAAATTCTTTTTATTAACGGCAGTCCGAACGAAAACGGAAATACTGCTAATCTTGCCTCAATTCTTTTGAACGGCAAGGAATACGAAACACTTAATTTAACTAACTTAACAATCGGCTCATACGGTCAAACTTTACCTTATGACGGACTTGACAGAGTGATTGAAAAAATGAAAGAGGCTGACACAATCGTTATCGGTTCTCCGCTTTATTGGCACAATATTTGCGGCTCTGTTCGTAATGTTTTAGACCGTTTTTACGGCAGGGTTGACGAGAGCGAGCTCTTAGGCAGAAAGCTTTATTTTGTATTCCAAGGTGCGGCACCCGAAAAGTGGATGCTTGATGTAGGCGAATACACGATGAAACGCTTTGCCTCTCTTTACGGTATGGAATATATGGGAATGGCAACGAACAGCAAAGAGGCTGAAGACTTAAACAAAACCGTATGAATTCAAAAATAAAATTAAAGCTAAAACCGATAATTGATATTTTAATGACATTTGCTTTGCTTCTTTTGATGTCCTACGAGCTTTTAGGCTCAACTGCACACGAGGTAGTCGGCGTTGCTATGTTTGTGCTTTTTGTTGTTCATCACGCACTCAATATAAATTGGGCAAAGCATTTAACAAAAGGCAGGCAAACACCTATAAGAATTTTTCAAAATATTCTTGTTTTGCTTGTGCTTATATCATTTGTCGGCTCAATCGTCAGCGGAGTAATTGTTTCAAGGCATCTGTTTGCATTTTTGAATATAAAATCAACCTATGCGGCGAACAGAATCCATATGCTTTCTGCATATTGGGGCTTTATATTTATGTCGCTCCACCTCGGACTTCATTTCAATATGATTTTGCTAATGATAAAAAAGAAAAAGCAACTCTCACCAAAAGTAAAGACTGCTTTCAAAATAATATTTATACTCATTTTTGCATACGGAATTTACTCGTTTTTCAAGCGGGTTATAGCCTCTTACCTGTTCCTGAAAAATCAGTTTTTCCTTCTTGGCGATAACGAACACCTACTGCCTTATCTCTTTGACTATATGTCAATAATGTTTTCCTTTGCAACATTGAGCCACTTTGTTTTTTCAATATTAAAGTCGAATACAAAAAGCGGGTCTTAGGGTGTCCTTAACGAGAAAATTACCGTTTGGATAACCAATCGGTCTGCTCGCTAAGTTTGTACATTCAATTTCACAAAAAATTAAGGCACAACTTTCGGACTTTTTTTGTCCGTCGGCTGTGCCTTTTTCTCATTTATAAATCACTTGTTCATTAACGATTTCTGTTGCTCTGTTGCGAATAACTACCGCCTATATTTTCAAAATTTGTTTTCATATCGAAGCCTCCTTGTATTTGGTAATTTAATTATACCGAATGCAAAATAAAATGACGAATGTGTGGATTTAAGAAACAGAAAAAGGCTCTGACCTTTTACAGTCAAAGCCTCATCTGCCATTGCAATGCCTTAGTTTTATTAAGTTTTATCATACTGCCTTATCAAACCTCAGCATTTATAGATGAGGATTCATTGCATGTACCGTTATTTGTACAATTAACAAAAAAATTTGTATTGGTTGTCGAAATATGATATACTTGTATTTGTATAATTGTATCTTTTCATAGACTCAATTCATATCGCAACTTCAAGTTATTGTATGTTTACAGCAGGAGGATAAAGATGGCTAACGTAAATAACGCCAATATCGGCTTTGAAAAACAGATTTGGGACGCAGCGTGCGTACTTTGGGGACATATCCCTGCGGCAGAATACAGAAAGGTTATCGTAGGCCTTATTTTCCTGCGTTACATATCAAGTGCGTTTGAAAAGCGTTATCAAGAACTTGTTGCAGAAGGCGATGGATTTGAAGATGACAGAGACGCTTATGTGGAGGATAATATCTTCTTCGTGCCGGAGGACGCTCGTTGGAGCAAAATTGCTTCGTCTGCTCATACTCCCGAAATTGGTACAGTTCTCGACGACGCAATGAGAGCTATTGAAAAGGAAAATACAACTCTTAAAAATGTATTGCCTAAGAACTACGCAAGTCCTGATTTGGACAAGCGTGTTTTGGGTGATGTTGTTGACCTGTTCACTAATATGGATATGGGCGATACAGAGGAAAGCAAAGACCTGCTCGGCAGAACTTATGAGTATTGTATTCAGCAGTTCGCCGCTTACGAAGGTGTTAAGGGCGGCGAGTTCTATACTCCTGCAAGCATTGTTAAAACAATCGTTGCTATCTTAAAGCCGTTCAAGAATTGTCGTGTATATGACCCTTGCTGCGGTTCGGGCGGTATGTTCGTACAGAGTGCAAAGTTCATTCAGGCACACAGCGGCAAGCGCGGAGAAATCGCCGTTTACGGTCAGGAGTCCAATGCTGATACTTGGAAAATGGCTAAAATGAATATGGCTATTCGTGGCATTGACGCAGACTTCGGTCCGTATCAGGCAGATACATTTTTCAATGACTTACATAAAACACTGAAAGCTGATTTCATTATGGCAAATCCGCCTTTCAATCTTTCCAATTGGGGACAGGATAAACTTAAGGACGATGTTCGTTGGAAATACGGAACACCGCCTGCCGGCAATGCCAACTATGCGTGGATTCAGCATATGATACACCACCTTGCACCGAATGGTAAAATCGGTCTTGTTCTTGCTAACGGTGCTTTGTCCTCTCAGTCCAGCGGCGAGGGAGAAATCAGAAAGAACATTATTCAAGCAGACCTTGTAGAAGGTATCGTTGCGCTACCAACTCAGCTCTTTTACAGCGTTACCATTCCTGTTACGCTTTGGTTTATCTCTAAGAATAAAAAGCAGAAAGGGAAAACCCTATTTATCGACGCCCGAAAAATGGGTTATATGGTTGACCGTAAGCACAGAGATTTTACCGATGAAGATATTCAGAAATTAGCCGATACATTTACGGCATTTCAAGAAGGTACGCTTGAAGATGTCAAAGGTTTCTGTGCTGTTGCCGACCTTCAGAAAATCGAAAAGCAGGACTTTATTCTGACACCGGGCAGATATGTGGGTATTGAAGAAGTCGAGGACGACGGCGAACCGTTTGAAGAAAAAATGGCACGCCTTACTTCCGAGCTTTCCGATATGTTTGCAAAATCACACGAGTTAGAGGACGAAATCCGCAAAAAACTGGGGGCGATTGGGTATGAAATCTGAAAGAGAACTTAGAGTAAAATTCAGAGCACCCCTCAATGAATTGGACACAGAAATGCAAACATACGGTTGCAGAGCCAATAATCCCGATATTTGTGGATATGCATATTTGGAAAACGTTTGTGCCTTTGCCAGCCAAGATTGTATATGCAAAAAGCCTTCTTCTGCTTGGAAAAGACAATATAAAAAACTAAAAGGAGAAAAGAGCAATGGCAAAATATAGATTTGGCGATATATGTAAAGTGCTAAATGGTCGTGCATATAAGCAAAACGAGTTGCTGGCAAGTGGAAAGTATCCTATTTTGCGTGTTGGAAACTTCTTTTCAAGTGACAGATGGTATTATTCGGATATGGAACTACCCGAAGATAAATACTGCGATTATGAAGATTTGCTTTTTGCGTGGTCAGCTTCTTTCGGCCCAAAGATTTGGGACGGAGAAAAAGTGATTTACCACTATCATATTTGGAAACTTATACCTAATGACGATATTGCAGATAAGTGGTATTTATATTATTGGTTGCGACACTCAGTAAATCGCCTAACAGCCGGAACACACGGAAGTGTTATGGCACATATGACAAAGGGAGATATGGAAAATCAATCTATAGAGTTGCCATCTTTACAAACACAGCGAAAAATCAGCTCTATTTTACGAACAATTGACGAAAAGATTCATAACAATGTAGCAATAAACAATAATTTAGCGGCTTAGAGGTCGATGTCGGAGACATCAAGCTCACCGGACATCAATTTGGGCAAAAGAGTATCACGAAGTGAAGCTAATCTTGTATTTTCTTCTTTGTGATGTCCTATTATTTCAAAAATTGGTGTAACAATTGATGTGTAACTATGTACTTCTTCAGTATCTAAATTTGATACGGACATAGAAGCAATATGCTGAGGGTAAATATGCGGTTGAGCCGAACCTGTTTGAGCATCGAATATTTCTTTTTGACGTTTTTTTAGAAGCACATACCAAAAATAAACATCATCTGTCATTGAACTGTCAATATAAGATGAGTCGGACGACCAAATAGGGATATTCCATAAGCTTACATATCCTGCATTAGCACCTGATGCTGAAATTGCAAGTACAGGCGATTGAGTATTTGCAACATTGTGATAGGTAGAGGGTTCTAATCCTCCGGCAATTACAGGTACATCGCCAAAAATCGCATTTTTAGAAAGCAAACTTTTTCCACGGTTGGGCGTAATGTAGTCACCAATGGTACAAGAACCATTTGAAATATTAGGAAACATATTATCAAATAATGCCTGAGCTTGCTGCTCTAAATTATTGTTTAGAAGAAAGGATATATTTATGGACTTAAAAAGTGAAATAGTTAATGAATTTAAGAAAATGCCATCCGAACTAAAAAACAAATTGGTTGAACAAAGAGAAAACAACGATGAGTATTTGTTTGATACTGGTTATCAAATATGCTTAATGAAAACATTAGATTTATTAGTAGATTCTAAATTGAAAGATGATGAAATTACTGCACTTTTGCAAAAACATTTTGATTTGAGATTGAGTGAAGCGAATAATATGATTAAAACTGCCAAGAACAGAAAAAATCGAAATAAGACAAAATAAAAAACACTCCTACCAACGGCAGGAGTAAAAAAGGGACTGCCGTTGCTTAGTCGTTCTCTAAGAATATTTCAAAGGAGAATTGACTGTGAAACAAGATTTAATCAAAGATGTTATTCAGGGAATGTTGCCTTACCTGAACAACGCACAAAATGAAAAATTGCAAGAGGTGTTGAAATACACCCTTGCAAATTATGAGGTAACGGAAAATCAAAGCAAAGAGAAATACTCGGAGCTAAACTTCGTAGAACTGTTCCTATCGGCAAAGCGAATTGAGGGCTGCTCCGAGAAATCTCTTAAATACTACAAGGCAACTATCGAAGCTATGCTCTGTGAACTCAAAATAGATGTCAAACACATAGTTACAGACGACATCAGAGGATACCTGACGGAATATCAGGAAAAGAAAAAATCAAGCAAGGTAACGATAGACAATATCCGCCGTATTCTCTCCAGCTTCTTCTCTTGGTTAGAGGACGAGGATTACATACTAAAAAGCCCAGTAAGACGCATACACAGAGTGAAAACCGGCACGAATATCAAGGAGACATACTCCGATGAAGCGTTAGAGCTTATGAGGGATAACTGCTCAGAGCTTCGAGACTTAGCGATTATTGATATGCTTGCTTCAACGGGTATGCGTGTTGGCGAAATGGTACTACTTAACCGGAATGATATTGATTTCAATGAAAGAGAATGTATTGTATTCGGTAAAGGCAGTAAGGAACGAGTAGTCTATTTTGATGCTCGCACAAAGATACATTTGCAGAACTATTTGGAGAGCAGGAAGGACGATAATCCGGCGCTGTTTGTGTCGTTGAAATCACCACATGAAAGGTTGAAAATCGGTGGTGTTGAGGTTCGTCTTAGAGAATTTGGAAAGCAATTAGGACTTAACAAGGTACACCCACATAAGTTTAGGCGTACACTTGCAACTATGGCAATAGATAAAGGAATGCCCATTGAGCAGCTTCAACAGCTCTTGGGACATAGTAAAATAGATACCACTTTGCAATACGCAATGGTAAAACAAAGCAATGTTAAAATTGCTCATCGAAAATATATCGGATAAGGAGAAAGCAAATGAAGATTTGCAAACTGAGTGAAATAGCAAAATTCAAAACGGGAAAACTTAATTCAAATGCAGCGGAAATGAACGGTAGGTATCCGTTTTTTACCTGTGCGCCAGAACCTTTGAAAATTGATACATATGCTTTTGATACTAAAGCCATTATTCTTGCTGGAAATAATGCAGAAGGTAATTTTCATATACAGTATTTTGAGGGAAAATTCAATGCATATCAGAGGACTTATATTATCGAAACCATTGATAATTCGATTGTAGATATTCGCTATCTTTACTATGCCTTAAAAATGTGCTTGCAACATTTTAAGCTAATATCCCAAGGGACTGCAACTAAATTCCTTACAGCAAAAATATTGAGTGCTTTCGAGTTGCCTATTCCGACAATAGAGGAGCAGCAAAAAATAGCATTTTTACTATCAGGGTTAGATGAAAAAGTCAAGACAAATGAGAGAATAAACAATAATTTAGAGCAGCAAGCTCAGGCAATGTATCAGCAGATGTTTATTGATAACGCAAGCTCAGATTGGACAGAAGGCACACTGAGCGATATAGCCGATATTACAATGGGACAGTCCCCAAGCGGAAGCAGCTATAACGAAGATGGTAATGGTACAATTTTCTTCCAAGGTCGAGCTGAATTTGGTTTCAGATTTCCAACTGTTCGCCTTTATACAACAGAACCGAAGCGAATGGCTTGTGCTAATGACACTTTAATGAGTGTTCGAGCACCTGTCGGCGACCTAAATGTGGCTCATACCGATTGTTGTATCGGTCGAGGACTTGCCGCTATTCATTCAAAGAATAATCATCAGTCTTTCGTGCTATACACAATGTTTTCTCTCAAAAAACAGTTGGATGTTTTTAATGGAGAGGGTACTGTATTTGGCTCAATTAACAGAAATTCGCTAAACGAAATGCCTCTCCTTATACCATCTAGTGAAAAGCTAGATGAGTTTGAGGCGTTAGTTGCTCCAATGGATGCCGCTATTCGCAACAATTACGATGAAATATGTCGTTTAGAGCAACTTCGTGATTCGTTATTGCCTAAACTTATGTCAGGTGAGCTTGATGTTTCCGACATTGAGATTTAAGCCGCTAAATTATTGTTTATAGGATGTGAAAAAATGAAAACAAGAATATCATATAAGAAATTACTGAAGTCATACGGTAGTGTCATTTCAGTCTTGGTTGGAATAGAAACTTTTATATTAATTTTCAAAGATATACCCGATAATAAAAAAGAGCTTGCGGCAATAATAAATATAATTATTTTCAGTATTATATTTATTATTTTGTTACTTGTTTCAGTAAAAATGTCAAAAATCAAACTTAATATACATGGAACAAATGTTATTGTTAAATTTGGTGATTTATTCAATGAAAGTGGTAAAAAAGTTATCGGATGTAATGAATATTTTGATACATTGGTTGATGAACATATAATTTCCAGCAAAAGCTTAAACGGACAAGTTTTAAATAAATATGTTGATGATATTGATAATTTGAATAGTAGAATCAACGATGATATAGATTGTAAAAATAACATCGTCGGCGAAAATGATGATAAAAAATTCGGGAAAACAACTAGATATAAACTGGGAACTTGTTTTAAGTATTCAGGTTACATATTTGTTGCATTTTCTAAAATAGATAGCCAATATAAAGCCTACTTGGATATGCCAAGCTATATGTTCTGTTTAACTAATTTTTGGAATGAATTAAATAGAGTGTATAATGGTGAAAGTATAGTGGTTCCTTTATTAGGTTCAGGAATAACCAGAATTGAAAATTGTAATATCAGCAAGCAAGAACAATTAGAAATTTTGATAAATTCGTTACAATATAGCAATCTTTCCTTTTCCCATGATGTGAATATTACAATTGTTTTGCCTGAATCACTTAAAAATGAAATAAAATTGTTTAATTTAAAATAGGAGGATTAAATTATGGCTTACAGGACAAAAACTTATATTGCAGGCGATTGGACAGGTGATATTGCTGCAATCAATAAATTATATGAGTGGAATAAAAGCAATTATTGGGCATTGTCATTTACCGATGCACATGAAATAACAAAAGCTTATGATTCAAGTCTTAATTGTTCTATAAAATCATCTTTGAAAACCAGAATGGATGCATCTAAAAAATTTATTTTAATTGTAGGCGATAATACCAAAAATTTGCGTGCGGGTAGCTGTCAGTATTGTGGCAGTTTGAATGGGTATTTACACTATTGCGCACGAGGACATCAGGTCGATTATAGGAGCTATATTGAATATGAATGTGATATGGCAATTGCAGCAGGAATTGATATAGTTGTATTATATAATTTTACTTATATAGCCAAATCGAAATGTCCTGATGTTGTAAAAAATATCGGAAAACATGTCGCTATGTGTTATAAAAACGACGGGAAAATATATTGGGATTATCAATCGATAAAAAAAGCACTAATGTAGTTTTATAAGGAGACCTAAACTATGCAACGATATACCGAAGCCGATTATGAAAACTCAGTAATCGAGCTATTTAAAAATGATTTGGGATATGAGTACGCATACGGTCCCGATATAGAAAGAGACTTTTACAGTCCGTTATATGAGGAAGTTCTGCTTGACTCTCTATATCGTTTGAACAGAGGTCTGCCTGATGACGCAATTCAGGACGCCCTATTCAAGCTCAAAAATTTTGAAAACGGAGAACTGGTGCAGAAAAACGCCGTGTTTATGGACTATCTGCAAAACGGTATCCCGGTAAGATATTTTGTTGACGGTGAGGAGCGTTCCTCTATCGTCTATCTTGTTGACTATAAAAATGCTGACAATAACTCCTTTATCGTAGCTAACCAATGGACTTTTATTGAGAACAGCAATAAACGCCCTGATGTAATTCTCTTTTTGAATGGCTTGCCGGTAGTTTTGGTTGAGCTGAAATCTCCCTCTCGTGAAGAAACGGACGCTTCCGAAGCGTACAGGCAGCTCCGTAACTATATGATTGAGATACCGTCAATGTTCATTTACAACGCAATTTGCGTAATGAGCGACCAGTTGACCTCTAAAGCGGGTACGATCACCTCCGGTGAAGACCGCTTTATGGAGTGGAAAACAAAAGACGGCGACTATGAAAACACGCAGTATGCACAGTTTGATACTTTCTTTGAGGGTATGTTCCAAAAGGCACGACTGCTTGATATAATAAAAAACTTTATTTGCTTTTCTAACGAGGGTATCAATTCGTTTAAGATACTTGCAGGGTATCATCAATACTTTGCGGTCAGAAAAGCAATTGAATCCACAAAGCACGCTACCGTTACCGACGGTAAGGGCGGCGTATTTTGGCACACCCAAGGCAGCGGAAAGTCGCTGTCTATGGTGTTCTATGCTCATTTGTTGCAAGAGGCGTTGGACAGCCCGACGATTGTTGTTATCACAGACAGAAACGACCTTGACGACCAGCTTTACGGTCAGTTTGCAAAATGTAAAGATTTCTTGCGTCAAGAGCCGGTACACGCAACTTGCAGAAAGCTGACAGAAACTTCCGGTAAGAATGATGTCGGACTAAAAGACTGGCTTGATGGCAGACAGGCAAATGGCATTATCTTTACCACGATGCAGAAATTTGAAGAATCACACGAGCCGTTATCTGAACGCCACAATATTATTGTTATGGCTGATGAAGCACACAGAGGTCAATATGGACTTACCGAAACCGTAGACGCAAAAACCGGTAAGGTTAAAATAGGAACTGCTCGCATTATTCGTAATTCACTTCCTAATGCTACATATATCGGATTTACAGGCACTCCTATTTCATCTAAAGACCGCAGTACCCGTGAAGTGTTCGGTGACTATATCGACATTTACGATATGACACAGGCTGTTGAAGACGGAGCTACTCGCCCTGTTTATTATGAAAGCCGTGTTATCAAGCTTAATCTTGATGAAGCAACATTGAAGTTGATTGACAAAGAATATGATATTATGGCTTTAAATGCCGATGAAGAAGTTGTTCAGAAGAGTAAACGAGAACTCGGTCAAATGGAAGCTGTACTTGGCAATGACAATACTATAAATTCGCTTGTATGCGATATACTCGACCACTACGAGAACAACAGAGAAAGTCTGCTGACAGGCAAGGCGATGATCGTTGCTTACTCTCGCCCTATCGCTATGAAAATTTACAAGCGTATTTTAGAGCTGCGCCCAGCTTGGACGAAAAAAGTTGCGGTTGTAATGACTTCCGGCAACAATGACCCGGAAGAATGGCGTGAGATAATCGGTAATAAGCACTACAAGGACGAACTTGCAAAGAAATTCAAGGACAACAACAGTCCACTTAAAATCGCAATCGTTGTAGATATGTGGCTTACAGGCTTTGACGTGCCGTCCCTTGCAACGATGTACGTTTATAAGCCGATGTCCGGGCACAATCTTATGCAGGCGATTGCCCGTGTGAATCGTGTATTCCGTGACAAAGAGGGTGGGCTTGTTGTTGACTATGTGGGTATTGCAACAGCACTCAAAAAGGCAATGAACGATTACACTGCCCGTGATAAAAAGAATTACGGTGACAGCGATGTTGCAAAGGTTGCATTCCCAAAATTCCAAGAAAAGCTGTCCGTATGTCGTGATAAGTTCCACGGATTTGATTATTCCAAGTTCCAAACCGGCACAGACCTTGAAAGGTCTAAGACTATCAGCGGCGCTGTCAACTTCATTATGGGCAGAGAAAAAGTTGATGATAAAGACTCGTTTGTAAAAGAAGCACTTATGCTTCATCAGGCATTGTCCCTCTGTTCCTCTATGGTTGATGAGGACGACCGTATCGAAGCAGCTTTCTTTGATGCTGTTCGTGTGCTTGTTCTCAGGCTTACCAATACCGGTGTCGGCAAAAAAATATCCTTGCCCGAAATGAACGCAAGGATTAACGAACTTCTCAAACAGAGCATTAAAAGCGACGGAGTAATCAATCTTTTTTCGGATGTCAAGGAAGAATTTTCTTTGTTTGACCCGAAATTCCTTGAAGAAGTTGCTAACATGAAAGAAAAGAATCTTGCTGTTGAGTTGTTGAAAAAACTTATTGCAGAACAGGTGTCTGTTTATCGCAGAACAAATATCGTTAAATCCGAGAAATTCAGCGAGATTATGCAGCGTTCAATTAACGCTTACCTTAACGGTATGTTGACCAATGAAGAAGTAATCGAAGAAATGCTGAAACTTGCAAAACAAATTGCAGCAGCACAAAAAGAGGGTGACCAGCTCGGACTTACAGCCGATGAACTTGCATTCTACGATGCCCTCACAAAGCCGCAGGCAATCAAAGACTTCTACGAAAACGACGAACTCATTGCCATTACGAAAGAACTTGCCGATACGCTCCGCAGAAACAAGACGATTGACTGGCAAAAACGAGAGTCCGCAAGAGCAAAAATGCGTATGCTTATCAAAAAGCTTTTGAAGAAGCATAAATATCCGCCTGAAGGCATGGAAGATGCTGTCCAGACAGTTATGACCCAGTGCGAGCTTTGGACTGATAATGTGATGGAAATGTAAATTGAAAATTTAGAATTGATTAAAAGAAAACTGTATGAGCTGTGTAATAATAAAAGCAACAGCCTAAAGTAACATTCAAAGTGACAAATAAGATGTCACTTTGGGGAGCTAAAATAAAAATGCTTTTAGGTTTGCATACTGCTCATACATATATTAATAAGATGAGGGCATATAATAATCATTAATTTGAATTCTAATCAAAAAATGTTATAATAAAAACGTAAATCTTATGAGAAATTTTACTTTTTAGAGGTGCAATATGGCACTCAAAAATATCGATAAAATGCCTAAAACAACTTTCAAGGGTGAAGAATTATAAAATTCATACCGAAAGGGTTTTACTATTATTTGTCACTATTTCTTGCAGTGGGGTGCATTATATTTGAGTTTTGAATACGATTCATTTTTCAAGAGCATCAAAAAAGCATCAATTTTCAACAAAAACTATAAAGGCAAAAAGTAACAGCACTTTCAAATCCTGAAAGTGCTGTTTTTATGCGGAATTTTAGAGGGACTGTATTTTAACACGCGGCTTAACTGAAAGCGTGCTTTTCGCTCCAAAACCGCGTGCCGAGGGTTCAAGTCCTTCTGCCCCTGCCAAAACAAAAAGACACCTGCGGGTGTCTTTTTGTTTTGGCTCGGATTGAATAATTTGAACACTCGGCACGCGGAGCGTGTCGAGGGGTGCGGGTCTCCGGTGGAGACCTCTGCACGAAGTGCAGAAGCACCGACCGAGCCGGCAGGCGAGACCAAGTCCTTCTGCCCCTGCCAAAAAGAAACAGTCACCGTTTTGGTGACTGTTTCTTTTTTGTTAGACAAAATTTGTCCTCGGCACGCGCGTGCCGGGCTTCGTCGCCGAGCGCTGCCGGTGGCAGATGCAGCGAGGCGAGGATGGCGCAGCGGTCAAAAGGGGTTGCGAAGCAACTTCAAGTCCTTCCGTGAAGACACCATTGAAATCTGCACCCTTAAGTTAAATGGTGTTTTTTATAGAATTCAGTATTCATGCGGCTTTTTGAAGCTGCATTTTTCTTTTTTGCAATTGACCGCAGATTTATAAGTTGAATTATGTTGAATTCTATAAAACAATTTTACGACATTTTCTGTAGGAATTGAAAGAAATGTGGAAATATGATATAGTTAGAAAAACAATCATTTTTATTTGATAAAAAGATTCACGACTTTTTATTAATTATAAGACCATCGCCTCAAAAAACGTACTTAATAGGTGAAAGCGCTTTTAGGTCAAATGAGGGAGGTGAACAACATGGATGATCTGAGAATCATAGAACTCTATTTTTATAGAGATGAACAGGCGATCAAGGAGACGGATGCAAAGTACGGAAAACTTTGCCACAGTATTGCCTATAACATTCTAAATAATCACGAAGATTCTGAGGAATGCGTTAATGATACTT